>Ga0160439_1000117_pt1 | contig 65635 bp, 51 predicted proteins | sample HID1975M_E0MG_FD_108201 | JGI IMG/M metagenome (GOLD analysis project Ga0160439, IMG submission 108201) | Enriched soil microbial communities from UW Madison campus, WI, USA - HID1975M_E0 MG | ecosystem: Environmental > Terrestrial > Soil > Unclassified | place: USA: Madison, Wisconsin...
CTACCCGGATCTCAAGGCCAGCCAGAACATGATGCAGCTCACCGAAGAGCTGACCAGCACCGAGAACAAGGTCGCGTTCGCGCGCCAGGCCTACAACGATTCGGTGATGGCCTACAACAACAGGCGCGAGGTGTTTCCCTCGAGCGTGCTGGCCGGCATGTTCAACTTCAAGGAAGCCGCGCTGCTCGACATTCCGGCCGACCGCGCCGAGGTGCGCGAGGCGCCGAAGGTGACGTTCTGAAACCAGGATTGGTGATTTGGGATTGGTGATTCGAAAGAACACAGGCAAGAGCGGGCCGTTCGCACGTCCCGGTGCGCGTGACGGGCGCTGGTTCTGCCGGCCTTCGCTTCTTCCGATCACGGCTTTCAACGGACGCATGTCCGGTCATCACCAATTACCAATCACGGCTTCTCCATGAACTTCTTCGAACGCCAGGCCCAGGCGCGACGCAACAGCACGCGGTTGATCGTGCTGTTCGCGCTCGCGGTGCTGGGCATCGTGCTGATGGTCGGCGTGCTGGTGCTGCTGATGGTCGGCCCGCGGCCGGGGCCGCTGCTCGCGGCGGCCGTGGCGACGCTCGCGGTGATCGGACTGGGCTCGCTGTTCCGCATCTCGTCCTTGCGCAGCGGTGGCGAGCCGGTCGCCCGGCAACTCGGTGGCGTGCCGGTGGCCGAGGACACCCGCGATCCGCAGCTGCGGCGGCTGCGCAACGTGGTCGAGGAAATGTCGATCGCATCGGGCGTGCCGGTACCGCAGATCTACGTGCTCGAACACGAGGCCGGCATCAACGCGTTCGCCGCCGGTTATTCGACCTCCGATGCCGTGGTCGCGGTGACGCGGGGTGCGCTCGACCGGCTCAATCGCGACGAGCTGCAGGGCGTGGTCGCGCACGAGTACAGCCACATCCTCAACGGCGACATGCGGCTCAACATCCGCCTGATCGGCGTGCTGTTCGGCATCCTGATGATCGGCATCATCGGCCGCAAGATCCTGATCCACGGACGCGGCTTCCGGAACAGCGCGACGCTGGTGGTGATCGGCGGGGCGCTCGCGGCGATCGTCGTCGGCAGCCTCGGCATGTTCTTCGGCCGCATGATCAAGGCCGGCGTCAGCCGCTCGCGCGAAGTGCTGGCCGATGCGTCGGCGGTGCAGTTCACCCGGCAGACGGCCGGCATCGCCGGTGCCTTGAAGAAGATCGGAGGCCTCGACAGCGGCTCGCGCCTCGCGCACCGCGAAGACGCCGAGGAAGTGAGTCACATGCTGTTCGGCGACGGCGTGGGCCTGAGCGGCCTGTTCGCCACGCATCCGCCGCTGATCAAGCGCATCCAGGCGCTGGAACCCGGCTTTCGACCCGAGCAGCTGTCGCGCCTGCAGCAGCAGTGGATGGCGAATCCGCCCGACGGCCTGCAGGAGGACGTGGCGCTGGGGCTGGTCGCAGCCGGCGACGCGCTGCCGCACAGGGACCGTGCGCTGGCGGTGACGCCGCCGATGGTCGCCGCGCAGGTCGCGCATCCGCACGATGACGACTACGAGCGCGCACACGCGCTGGTCTCGGCGATCAGCGACGCCCTGCACGATGTCGCCACGCATCGCGAAGCGGCGATGCCGCTGGTGCTGGCTTTGCTGCTGGACGACAGCGAGGCTGTCCGCCGCAAGCAGCACGTCGAGATCGTCGCGCGCATGGGCGCGTCGGTGGCGACGGAAGCGGCGCACCTGCGCGAGACACATCTGCTGGACCTGCACCCGATGCTGCGCATGCCGCTGGCGGCGCTCGCATTCCCGGTGTTGCGGCGGCGCCCGCGTCCCGAACTCGCGGCCTTCCTCGACACCGTGCATGCGGTGGTGCATGCCGACCAGCAGGTGTCGCTGTTCGAGTACTGCCTCGGCCGGCTGCTGGAGGTCCAATTGCGCGAGACGCTCGACCCCGCGCGTCACATCCGCTTCGGCCGGCGCAAGCCCGGCAACGTGAAGCAGGAATTCGCGACCCTGCTCGCGGTCGTCGCCCAGGCCGGCAACCCCGGCGACGCGGCCGCGGCGCAACGCGCGCATCTGGCCGGCATGCAGCGCGTACTGCCGCGCGATCACGTGCCCTATGCACCGCCTGCCGGCGGGGTGCAGGCGCTCGACGCCGTGTGGGAGCCGCTCGACGCACTCGACCCGCTGGCCAAGCAGGTCATGGTCGAGGCGATCACCGCGGCCGTCAGCCACGACGGCCGGGTCAGCGTGGCCGAATCCGAACTGCTGCGCACGATCTGCGGCGTGCTGCATTGCCCGCTGCCGCCGACGCTGGAGCAGCTGCCGCACTGACGCGGCCGGTCAGCCGGCGCCGATCAGCTCCGCGGCACGCTCGGCGATCATGATCACCGGCGCGTTGGTGTTGCCGCCCGGCAGGCTCGGCATCACCGAGGCATCGACGACGCGCAGGCCGTCGACGCCGCGCACGCGCAGCTGCGGATCGACCACCGCATCGTCATCGACGCCCATGCGGCAGGTGCCGACCGGGTGGTAGACCGACTCCGCTTTCGCACGCACGAACTCCGCGAGTTCGGCATCGCTCAGATCGTTGCGTGCGGGAAAGATCGGCGTGCCGCGGATGCCGTCGAACGCGGCCTGCGACAGGATCGTGCGAGAAATGCGCGCGCACTCGACCATCATTTTCAGGTCGAATCCGTCTGCATCACTGAGGTAGTTCGCCTCGATGCGCGCCTTGTCGCTGATACGGTTGCTGACCAGGGTGACGCGGCCGCGGCTGCGCGGGCGCAGTAAGCACGCGTGCAGGGTGTAGCCGTCGCCCGCCAGGCGATTGCGGCCGTGGTCGTCGAGCATCGCCGGCACGAAATGGAACTGGATGTCGGCGCGGTCGTCGGGCGCGAGCGGTGAGCGGTAGAAGCCGCCGGCCTCGGCGATGTTGCTGGTGCCGGGGCCGCGACGGCCGCGGACGAAGTAGTCCCATGCGATCGCGACATCGCTAGCGCGGTCGTAGGTGATGCGCTGCGTGGCGTGGAACAGCGTGCAGATGTCGAGATGGTCCTGCAGGTTGCCGCCGACGCCGGGGGCATCGTGCACGACCTGCAGGCCGTGCCGGCGCAGGTCCATCGCCGGGCCGATGCCCGAGAGCATTAGCAGTTGCGGCGTATTGATCGCGCCGCCGCACAGCAGCACCTCGCGCGTCGCCGGCTGGTGGAACGCGCCGCGCGCGGTCGCATACACCACGCCGGTCGCGCGTCCGTGTTCGAAGGTCACGCGACTCGCCAGCGCGCCGGTCTGGATCGTCAGGTTCGGCCGCGCGCGCGTCGCGCGGTCGAGGTACGCCGTCGCCGCCGAACACCGCGCGCCGTCGCGCTGGGTGACCTGGTACAGACCCACGCCCTGTTGCCGCGGACCATTGAAATCGTCGTTCGCCGGCAGACCGGCCTGCTGCGCGGCGTCGATGAACATCCGCGAGAGCGGGTTGACGTAGCGCAGGTCGGACACCGTCAGCGGCCCGTCGCCGCCGTGCAGCGCATCGCCGCCGCGGGCATTGCCCTCGCTGCGGCGGAACCACGGCAGCACCTCGTCCCAGGACCAGCCCTCGGCGCCCCGTGCGGCCCAGTCGTCGTAGTCGGTCGGCACGCCGCGGATGTAGCACATGGCGTTGATCGAACTCGACCCGCCGAGCACCTTGCCGCGCGGCCACCACAGCGTCCGGTTGTCGAGCTGCGGCTCCGGCGCGGTGTCGTAGTCCCAGTTCACGCCCTTGCGGTTGACCAGCTTCGCCAGACCCGCGGGCATGTGGATGAAGGGATGCGTGTCGTTCGGGCCCGCTTCGAGCAGCAGCACGCGCACGTCGGGATCGGCGCTGAGCCGATGGGCGAGCACGCAGCCGGCGGAACCGGCGCCGACGATGATGTAGTCGTAGACGGGAGCGGGGCGGGGAGGCATCGCGGCACGGTAGGCAAGGGGGCTAGAGCATATGCTCCGCGCACCGGACCGTGCCGGCGGTGTGCTGGTCGCCGTCATGCTGTTGCGTTAACGTGCCGCGTCCGCCAGGAGCCCGCCATGCGTCCCCCCGTCATGACGCCGCCACGCCCGCGGCTGCGCGCCGCGCTGGCGGAGTCGCCACCGCTGTGGTGGGCGCTGCTGTATTTCTTCTGCCTGCTGTGCGGCTACTACGTGCTGCGCCCGGTGCGCGATGCGATGGGCGCCTCGTCGGATGCGTCCGCGGTGTTTCCGGCCTTCCTGCTGGACTGGGCGGCGGCGCGTGGCATCGCGCTGGGCGAGTTCACGCTGCAGGCGCTCTTCAGCGGCACGTTCGTGGTGATGCTGCTGCTGCAGCCGCTCTACGGCGCGCTGGTGTCGCGCTTCCCGCGCCGGGTGTTCCTGCCGGTGGTGTACCTGATCTTCATCGTCTGCCTGCTGGGCTTCCGCTGGGCGTTCGATACCGATCTCCAGGGCCGCGGCGCGCTGTTCTTCATCTGGATCGCGGTGTTCAACCTGTTCGCGGTCACCGTGTTCTGGAGCTTCATGGCCGACGTGTTCGACAACGAACACGCCAAGCGCTACTACGGCTACATCGGCGCCGGCGGCACCATCGGCGCGTTCGTCGGGCCGTTCATCACCACGATGCTGGTGCAGCGGATCGGCGTGGCGAACCTCACGCTGGTGTCGGTCGGTTTCCTGTGCGTGTGCCTGCTGTGCATCCTCAAGCTGCGCGGCTGGGCCAAGCGCAATGAGGCGCAGCGCGCCGAGCAGGGCGAGCAGGCGATCGGCGGTTCGATCTGGGCCGGCCTGAAGCTCATCGCCGCCGATCCGCTGTTGCGCGGCCTGGCGATGCTGATGTTCTTCGGCGTCGGCGTGGGCACGCTGCTCTACAACGAACAGGCCGCGATCGTGCGGCGCCTGTATCCCACCGCCGAGGCGGCGACGCGTTACTACTCGATCATCGACTGGGCGGTCGCCAGCCTGACGATCCTGGTGCAACTGCTGTTGACGCGCTGGCTGCTGCGCCGCTACGGCGTGGCACCCTTGCTGCTGTTGCCGGCGGTGGCGATCCTGATCGGCTTCTCGCTGCTGTCGGCTTCGCCGCTGCCGCTGCTGATCGCGACGGTGCAGGTGATGACCCGCGCCAGCGAGTTCTCGCTGGCCAAGCCGGCACGCGAGACGCTCTACACCCGGGTGAGCCGCGAGTCGCGCTACAAGGCCAAGGCGGTCATCGACACCGCCGTGTACCGCGGCGGCGACGTGACCTTCGTCTGGGTGCACAAGGCGCTGGCGGTGCTGGGCTCGCAACTGGTGTTCGTCGCCGGCATCGGCATCGCGCTGGGCATGACCTTCGGCGCATGGCGGGTGATCCGCGCCGAGCGCAGGCTTCCGGAACAGCCGGCACCCGGCCGGCCTCCGGAGCACGCCCATGGCAAGCCGTCGTGAGTTCCTCGCCCACAGCCTGACCGCCGCGGCGTTCGCGGCCTTTCCCGCCAGCGTGTTCGCGTCGACCGGGCGCGCCGCGCGTCCGATGAAGCTGCTGGTACTCGGCGGTACCGGCTTCCTCGGCCCGCACTTCGTCGAGCGCGCGCATGCACGCGGCCACACGCTGACGCTGTTCAACCGCGGCCGCAGTCATCCGCAACGCTTCGACGGCACGCCACTGGCGGACATCGAGCAGCTGCGTGGCGACCGCAAGGACGACCTGGCCGCGCTCGAGGGCGACCGCCGCTGGGACGCGGTGCTCGACACGTCCGCGTATTTTCCGGACGACGTCGCGCGTAGTGCCGGGCTGCTGGCCGGGCGCGTGGACCATTACCAGATCATCTCGTCGATCTCGGTCTACGCCCGCAACGACATCGCCAACGACGAGGACAGCCCGCTGGCGACGCTCGAGGATCCGTCCACGCGCACGATCACCGGCGAGACCTACGGCGGGCTCAAGGCGGCCTGCGAGCGCGCCGCGCAGGCCGCGCTGCCGGGCCGGACATCCGTCGTGCGGCCGGGCCTGATCGTCGGTCCGGGCGATCCGACCGACCGATTCACGTACTGGCCGGCCCGCGTCGACCGCGGCGGCGAGATCGCCGCGCCCGGCACGCCGGACGATCCGACGCAGTGCATCGACGTGCGCGACCTCGCCGCGTTCCTGCTGCAGCTGATCGAACAGGGCACGGCCGGCGTGTTCAACGCCGATGCCGCGCCCGGCACGCTCGACATGGGGCGCCTGCTCGGCTGCTGCCTGCGGCAGGCAAAGGCGGCCGGCGGCGCGCCCGACGCGCGCCTGACGTGGCTGCCGGCCGACTTCCTCGACGCGCAGGGCGTCAAGGCGTGGTCGGACATGCCGGTGTGGATCGCGCCGGTGGGCGATTACGCGGGGTTCGGCCGGACGCGTGTCGATCGCGCGGTGGCGGCCGGTCTCGTCCATCGTCCGATCGACGACACCGTGCGCGACACGCTGGCCTGGTGGCGCGCGCAGCCGACTGAGCGACGCGCCGCACCGAAGTCGGGGCTGACGCCGCAACGCGAGGCCGACGTGCTGGCCGCATGGCACGCGCGCAGGGCCTGAAGTAGCAGCGCGCTCGCGCGCGATGGAGCTGTACCTCTAGCGCCCATCGCGCGCAAGCGCGCTCCTACAAACACGATTTCAGCGCAGGGCGCCGACGGTGAACAGCATCGCGCCGACGACGAACGCCACGCTCAGTCCGTGCACCAGCGGGTGATGCACGCGCAGCCAGACGAACTGCAGCACCAGCCGCAACCACCAGAACACCGCCATGCCGGCCAGCACCGCGCGCCCGAGCGGCGTCGTCGCCAGTGCCTCGGGCATCGCGAAACACAGCAGGGCGACACCGCCGAACACCCAGACCAGCTGCGCGTTCGCGATCTGCACGATCGCGCGGTTGGGGCGGGTCGTCGCCTGCAGCGAGCGCGGCCAGTCGAACAGCCGCCAGAAGCCGAGATGGAACAGCGCGAACGCGGCGCTGTGCACGCCGCAGGCCGTGATCAGCCAGTCGACGGCGGGCGGCATGGTCACGGCACCTGCGCGCCCGTCGAGGCGCGCGGCGACACCCACATCGCGATCTCCGCGCGGAACACCGCATCGCCTGCGTCGTCGCGGATGACCACCTGCATCGGCAGCGCATATCCGACGTCGGCGATCCTCGGCGCAAATGCGGGCGTCGCGGTGGCGTGCATCGTGCCGGTGGCTTTCTTCAGGTACTCGACGCTCATACCCTTCGGAATCCAGCGCATCGACGTCGGGATGCTGACGTCGGTCGTCAGTCCGCCGATCAGTTCGGCCAGGTTGCACAGTGCGATCGCATGCACGGTGCCGATGTGGTTCGTCACCGCGCGGCGATGGCGCATCGTCGCTTCGCCATGGCCGACGCGCAGCACGGTGATCCGCGGCGCGATGCTGGCGAAGTAGGGCGCCTTGCGGCAGACGAGGACGCCGAACAGCCAGGCGCCGCCGGGCCAGCGGACCAGCCGGTTGCGCAGCGTCAGCAGCGGTGCGGACATGGCGGATTCCCGATGCGTCGTCGACGCGAAGGCCGGACACGACACCGGCGGGACTGGCCCGCCGGTGTCGAGGTCATGCAGTCATGCGGTGGATCAGGCCGCTTCGCGCGACTGGTCGCGGCTGCCGTCCGGGGCGCGGTAGGCGGCCGAACGCAGTTCCTCGGTGTCGAAGTCGTCGACGGTGATCGCGTCGAGCGTGATCGCCCGCAGTTCCTGCAGCAGCGTGCGCTCCTCGGCGGTGATGTGACCTTCGCGTACGGCCTCCTCCAGCTGCGCGTCGTAGTCCAGCGCCTCGATGCCCTTGCTCTTCATCGCCTTGAGGAACTTGCGTTCGACCGGCTCGGCGGCGATCGCCTTGGCAAGATAGCTGTCGATGCGGCCGCCCGGATTGTTCTCGCACGGCGTCATGAACACACCGTCCGCCAGGCGCGAGCGTGCCTCGTTCGGTGCCATCAGCAGCGAGGCGACGCGACGCGACAGACGATCGCCGGGCGCCTCGGCGCGACGGCCCCACGGGAAGATCAGCAGCCACATCAGCCAGCCGACCGGACGGATCGGGAAGTTGCGCAGCGCGGCCGACAGCGCGGTCTCGATCTTGTGCACGCTGTCGTGGAATGCCCATGCGAGCAGCGGCTGGTCGGCCTGCGGCGCGCCTTCGTCGTGGTAGCGCTTGAGCATCGCGCTGGTCATGTAGACGTGGCTCAACACGTCGCCGAGGCGACCCGACAACGATTCCTTGAATTTCAGCTTGCCGCCGAGCGTCAGCATCGACACGTCGGCCATCAACGCGAGGTTGGCGGAATAGCGGTCGAGCTTGCGGAAGTAGCGGCGGGTGTAATCGTCGCCGGGCGCGGCGCCGAACTTCGCGCCGGTCAGGCCGAACCAGAACGAGCGCACCGCATTGGAGATCGCGAAGCCGATGTGGCCGAACAGGTTGCGGTCGAACTCTTCCAGGCCGCGCTGCTGGTCCGGATCCTGCGCCGCCTTCATCTCCTTCATGACCCACGGATGGCACAGGATCGCGCCCTGGCCGAAGATCAGCAGGCTGCGGGTCATGATGTTCGCGCCTTCGACGGTGATGCCGATCGGCGCGGCCTGCCAGCTGCGGCCGACGAAATTCTTCGGGCCGAGGATGATGCCCTTGCCGCCGACGACGTCCATGACGTCGCTGACGACTTCACGGCCCATCGTCGTGCAGTGGTACTTGGCGATCGCCGACGGTACCGACGGCACGTCGCCGCGATCGACCGCGGCCGCGGTCGCCTGCGCCAGCGCACTGATCGCATAGGCCTTGCCGCCGATGCGCGCCAGCGCTTCCTCGACACCCTCGAAGCGACCGACCGACAGGCCGAACTGCTTGCGGATGCGCGCGTACGCACCGGTGATCACCGCGCCGGCCTTCGCGCCGCCGCTGGCGGTCGAGGGCAGGGTGATCGAGCGGCCGACCGCGAGACACTCGTTGAGCATGTTCCAGCCCTTGCCGGCCATCTCCGCACCGCCGATCAGCTGGCTCAACGGGATGAAGACATCCTTGCCGTGGATCGGGCCGTTCTGGAACGGCGAGTTGAGCGGGAAGTGGCGACGCCCGATCTCCACGCCCGCCGTCTCGCGCGGCAGCAGCGCGAGTGTGATGCCGATGTCCCGGGTGTCGCCGATCAGGCCGTCCGGATCGTACATGCGGAACGCGAGACCGATCAGCGTCGCCACCGGTGCGAGCGTGATGTAGCGCTTGTCGAACGTCAGGCGCACGCCGAGCACGTTCGCGCCGTTCCACTCGCCTTTGCAGACGATGCCGTAATCGGGAATCGAGGTCGCGTCGGAACCGGCGAACGGACCGGTCAGGCCGAAGCAGGGCACTTCCTGGCCGACCGCGAGGCGCGGCAGATAGTGGTCCTTCTGCTCCTTGGTGCCGTAGTGGTTGAGCAGTTCACCGGGGCCGAGCGAGTTCGGCACGCCGACGGTGGAACTGACGACGCTCGAGATCGACGAGATCTTCTGGATGACCTTGTGGTGCGCCAGCGCCGAGAAACCCAGGCCGCCGTATGCCTTCGGAATGATCATGCCGAAGAACTTGTTGACCTTGATGTAGTCCCACAGCTCCGGCGGCAGGTCGGCATGGACGTGGGTGATCTCCCAGTCGTTGATCATGCTGCACAGCTCTTCGACCGGCCCGTCGAGGAACGCCTGTTCCTCGTCCGTCAGCTGCGGCCGGGGATAGTCGAGCAGCTTCTGCCAGTCCGGATCGCCGGTGAACAGTTCGCCTTCGAAACCGACCGAGCCGGTCTCAAGCGCGATGCGCTCGGTCTGCGACAGCGGCGGCAGCACCTTGCGGAAGAACTTCAGCAGCGGCGTAGTGATGACCGCCTTGCGGACCGGTGCGATCAGCAGCGGCACCGCGATGGCGGCGACGAGCAGCGCTGCCACGATGGTGGCGACGCCGTTGGCGCCGAGCAGCCAGCAGGCCAGCAGGACCGTGACGGTGATCGCCGCCCAGTAGACGAGGCGCAGGCGGTGGTAGGCGGCGAAGGCGCCCACCAGCAGGAAGGCGAGGAAAGGGATCGCGACGCTCATCATCAACTCCGGCATTCGGCATGACAGAAAACGGGGCCGGCACGAGGCCGGCTGCACGGGCGGATCCCGATGCTGACCGTACGGTCGAGTATGGTGACCGTTTCCGATGCTGTCAATGCTGCCAGCCGGGCCGTGTCCGGCGCGTCGATACTGTTGCGGATGGATGCGTATGGATAGACTGTCGCGATGAGCAGACCCGCCCCGAAATCCGCGATGCCTGTCCACCCGGGCGACGCCCCGCCTGCCGAACGCCCGGGCCGCCTGAGTGCTGACGACTGGGCGCAGGCGGCGCTGGACCTGATCGCCGAAACCGGCGTCCAGGCGGTCGCGGTGGAGCCGCTGGCGCGCCGTCTGGGCGTGACCAAGGGCAGCTTCTACTGGCACTTCCCCTCGCGCGACGCGCTGCTGCAGGCCGCGCTCGAGCGTTGGGAGAACGTCGAACAGGAAGCGCTGTTCGGCGCGCTCGAGAAGGTGCCCGATGCGCGCGAGCGCCTGCGCGCGCTGTTCCACATGGTCGCCCGCGAATACAAATCGCACGTGATCTACAGCGCGCTGCTCAAGGCACAGGACCATCCCACCGTGCAGCCGGTGATCGAACGCGTGTCCAAGCGTCGCCTCGACTACCTGACCGCCTCGTTCCGCCAGGCCGGACTCGGCCGCGAGGACGCGCAACACCGTTCGCGCCTGACCTACGCCGCCTACGTCGGATTCCTGCAGCTCAACCTGCAGTTGCACCAGGCGCGCATGCAGCAGGAGGAGTTCGACGCCTACGTCGAGCATCTCGCGCAGACACTGGTGCCGGCCTGATTCCGGGCGGCGCCCGGCTCAGCCCGGCCCGGGCCGGGTCTGCAGCATGCCGACGCGCCATTCCATCTGCGCCTGCACGAACCCGCCCGCGTCGAGCCACGCCAGGATCGCGCGCACCGTGACCACCGGATAGCGGCCCGCCAGCCGCGTCGCGACCGGATGGTCGGTGAAATCGACGTTGCCGCCGAACAGTCCGCCCGCGACCCGGCGGGGGTATGCGATCCGCACGACATCGGGCTCGAAGCCGGTCGCCAGCGCCTGCGCGTAGCCGATGCGTCGATCGCGGACATCGCCACTGGCCGGATGGGTCGCCGCGAGCGTTTCGAGCACCCACGAGGTCGAGTTCTGGTACTGCGCGCTGTCGGGCCGGGCGATGAGGTTGTAGCGCGGCTGGAACAGCGATGCATCCGGCAGGTCCGCGAGATGGGCGGCGAGCCGCGCCGCATGCGCCGGCTGCAGCCAGACGATGCGTGCGTCCTGGTTCACCAGGTCGTCGGCGAAGAAGTTCACCAGTCCCTGCACGTACAGTCCCGACGCATGGCTGCCGCAGGTGTTGAGCAGATGCACGACCGACCAGCGGCCGCCCGCATGGTCGCGGACCGCGAAGCCCGCATGGCTGTAGACGAGCCCGTGTGCGGACAGGTCCTGCCGATCCGCGCGACCAGCGCCACCGGTGCGTCGTGGGCATCGAGCGCCTCGATCGTCCGCAACGCGGTCGCGGCCGCATCGGCGACGAACGCGACGGCCTCACCGGCGACGCTGAGGAGCCAGCCGCCGCTCACTGCGACGACCCCGATCGCGGTCCCCGCGACGATGCCCAGGCGTCGCACGAGTTCGGCCGAGACCACAATGACTGCGGACGTGGCGAGCCCGGCGACCGAGAGCGTCAGCACGACGGCCTCGCCGCTCGCTTCGAATGAGGTGACCGAGAAACGACCACCGGCCGACGAGGCGTCGACCATCGCCACCGGTACTTGCGCTGATGCGCGCAGGCTGGCATCGGACTGGCGGCTGATCGCATCCGATTGCGCGAACGCGGTAGCGCTGGCGAGCAGGCCGATGACGAATGGCAGCATGAGCCGGCAGATGTGCCGGACGGCGTGCGATCGGTGATGGGGCATCGGTGATCTCCGTTGCGGGCGAATGCGCCGAGCCTGTGCCCGCGCCGGCACCTCGACAAGCCGGATCGCACCGGTACCTGTTTCCCGGCCCGCCGGTCGCGTATTTTTAGACCATGAGCCTGTCTGTCGACCTGATCGAAGCGCTGAAGCGTGCGTTGCGTGCGCAGGGCATCACCTATCGCGGTCTGTCGGAACGTCTCGGGATCAGCGAAGCGGCCGTCAAGCGCATGTTCTCGCGGCGCGCGATGACATTGGTGCGGTTGGAGTCGATCTGCGAGGTGCTCGGCATCGGCCTGCAGGAACTCAGTGGCGACGCCGGCCGCGGACGCGAGCCGATGGCGCGTCTGAGCGAGGCGCAGGAGCAGGCACTCGTCGAGGAGCCGGCGTTGATGCTGGCGATGTTCCTGGCGATCAACCGCTGGTCGCAGGCCGAAGTGCTGGCGCACTTCGATTTCGACGTGCCGCAGTGGACGGGACTGCTGGTGCGGCTGGACCGGCTCGGCATCATCGAACTGCTGCCGGGCAACCGGGCGCGCGCGCTGACCGCGCGCAATTTCCGCTGGCGCAGCGACGGGCCGATGGAACGCCATTTCCGCGCCGCGCTGCTCGACGATTATTTCTCCACGCCGTTCACCGGTGACTGCGACGCGCTGTTCCTGCTCAGCGGCAGCCTGGGGCGCGACGGCATCGCACAGATGCGCACGCGGCTGGAAGATCTCGCCCGCGAATTCGACGGCCTGCTCGCGCGCGATGCCGGCCTGTCGGCGGAAGCGCGGACAGGCGTCAGTCTCGTGCTGGCGCAGAAGCCGTGGACGCTGCAGGTGTTCGACCGCTATCGGCGCATGTCGGTCGATTGATACGAGGCGTGCTGCGCCGCAGCGCGACCAGTTGCAAATGTGACCATTAGACTGCGGCATTTCCGGCCGCAGGTGTCTTCATGCACGCAATGTCGTCTCCGTTTCCATCCCCGGATTCCGGTACCGGTCTGCAGGCGCTCGAGGACTGGGTGGCGGAGGTCGCAGCGCTGACCCGGCCCGACGCGATCCACTGGTGCGACGGCAGCGACAGCGAATACGCCACCCTGCTGGCCCGCATGCAAGCCGACGGTACGCTGATTCCGCTCAATCCCGACACGCACCCGGGATGCTGGCTGCATCGCTCCGACCCCGACGACGTCGCGCGCGTCGAGCACCTGACCTTCGTCTGCACGCGCGACGCGAACGATGCGGGGCCCAACAACCACTGGATGGCACCGGAAGACGCGCACGCGAAGATGGACGCGTTGTTCGACGGCTGCATGCGTGGCCGCACGCTGTATGTCGTGCCGTACTGCATGGGGCCGATCGACTCGCCACTCGCACGCTGCGGCGTGGAGATCACCGATTCGCCCTACGTCGTCGCCAACATGCGCCTGATGACGCGCATGGGCGCGGACGCACTCGCCCGCATCGAACGCGAAGGCGCCGAGCGCGCGGCACGCGGCGAGGCTGGCGATGCCTTCGTGCGCGGCCTGCATTCGATCGGCGAGCTGGATCCCGAGCGCCGCTTCATCATGCATTTTCCCGAAGAAATCGCGATCAAGTCCTACGGCTCGGGTTACGGCGGCAACGCGCTGCTCGGCAAGAAGTGCCACGCGCTGCGCATCGCCTCGTGGCAGGCGCGCCAGGAAGGCTGGCTCGCCGAGCACATGCTGATCGTGGGCATCGAGAACCCGCAGGGCGAAACGCACTACATCGCCGCCGCATTTCCCAGTGCCTGCGGCAAGACCAACCTCGCGATGCTGATCCCGCCTCAGGCGTATCGCGATGCCGGCTGGAAAGTCTGGACGGTGGGCGACGACATCTGCTGGATGCGACCCGGCGCCGACGGACGCCTGTGGGCGATCAATCCCGAAGCCGGCTTCTTCGGCGTCGCGCCCGGCACCTCGGCGAAGACCAATCCCCATGCATTGGCGACGATCCAGAGCGACACGATCTTCACCAACGTCGCGCTGACCCACGACAACCAGCCGTGGTGGCAAGGACTGGACGACCGCGTCCCCGCGTTCGACTGGCGCGGCAGGCCCTTCGATCCCGCGAACGGGCCGGCGGCGCATCCCAATGCACGTTTCACCGTGTCGGCGGCGCAGTGCCCGTCCCATTCGCCGCGCGCGGAAGATCCGCATGGCGTTCCGATCTCGGCGATCGTGTTCGGCGGCCGCCGTGCCACGTTGATGCCGCTGGTGTTCGAAGCACGCGATTGGCACCACGGCGTGCGCGTGGGCGCAACGATGGGGTCGGAAACCACCGCTGCCGCGACCGGCGCCACCGGCGTGATGCGCCGCGACCCGATGGCGATGAAACCCTTCTGCGGTTACCACTTCGGCGACTATTTCGCGCACTGGCTCTCGTTCGACGTTCCGGGCGCGAAGCTGCCGAAGATCTTCCACGTCAACTGGTTCCGCAAGGACGACGACGGCAATTTCCTGTGGCCGGGGTTCGGAGAGAACATGCGGGTGCTGGAGTGGATCGTGGGACGGGTGGAGGGAACCGTCGACGCGAGGGACAGCGCGGTGGGCCTGCTTCCGCTCGAAGGCGCGATCGTGTCGCCGGCATGCACGGCCGATGCGCTCGCCGCGGTCACCGGATTCGATGCGGCAGCCTGGCCGGCCGAGCAGGTCGAGGTCGCCGGGCACCTGGAGGCCTATCGCGACCGCCTGCCGACACAGATGGGGTGAGGCGCAGTTTTCCGCTTCACGCCCGGGAGACGTCCGCCTCGGCTGACCCATAGAATGGGGGTGCGCCGCTTCGGCGAAAATGGAACAGCCCAGTGAACGCACAGGTGCCGTCGTTGGTGAATGCCGCCGGGGCCGCCGCCGCCGGCGGGCGATGGCAGGAGGCCGAACGTCTTTGGAACCAGGTGCACGCGCTGGATCCGGGCAACGTGCAGGCGCTCTACAGCCTGGGTGTGCACGCATTCCAGCGCGGCGACTCCCAGGCCGCGCTGGAGCTTCTGCAGCAGGCGCGCGTGCGGGCGCCGCGCGATCCGATGATCCTGCTGACCATCGGCCGGCTCCATCGCGAGGCCGGACGGACGCAGCAGGAATGGGACACGATCATCGCCGCGCTCGAGATCGATCCTTATTTCCTGCCGGCGCTGCTGGGCAAAGCCGAGTTCCTCGAGCAGCAGCGCAAGCCCAGAGCGGCGGCGGATGCCTTTCGCAACGTGCTCAAGGTCGCGCCGGCCGAGCCCGAGTGGCCGCCTGCGCTGCGCCGACGGCTCGCGCACGCACGCGAGGTAGTCGAGCGCGACACCCTCGAACTCGTCGAGTACCTGGGGCACCGGGTGGCCGCGAAGCGTGCCACCGTGGACCATGCGCTGGCGGGACGCTGGGACGAGGCGGTGTCGATCCTGGCGGGGCGCACCCGGCCCTACCATTCGCAGTGCAACCAGTTGCACGTGCCGGGGCTGCCGGCGATCCCCTTCTACGACGACGCACTGTTTCCATGGATGCGCGAACTCGAATCGCGCACCGATGCGATCAAGGCCGAGCTGCAGGCCATGCTCGCCAGTCGCGGCGAGGAGTTCGTTCCCTACATCCAATACCAGCCGGGGGACCCGGTCAACCAGTGGGACAAGCTCAACCACTCGCGCAACTGGAGCGGTTTCCATCTGTATGCGCATGGCGAACCCGTGGTCGAGCATCTGGCGCAGTGTCCGAAAACGGCGGAGGCATTGGCGCTGGTGGACGCGGTGGAGATTGCGGGGCTGTGCCCGAACGCGATGTTCTCTGCGCTGGCGCCCGGCGCGCACATCCCGCCGCATACCGGCGAGACCAATGCACGGCTGGTCGCGCACCTGCCGCTGGTGGTGCCGGATCATTGCAGCTACCGCGTCGGCTACGACTGGCGGCAGTGGCGCGAGGGCAAATGCTGGGTGTTCGACGATACGATCGAGCACGAGGCGCGCAACGACAGCGAAAAGGTGCGCGTGATCCTGATGTTCGATGTCTGGAACCCGCTGCTGTCGCGGGCCGAACGCGACATGGCGCGCGAGCTGGCGGGCGCGATGCGGCAATGGCACACCGCGACCACGAGCGAATGAGGAGCTCGACCATGTTCTTCACCCCACGGGATTCGATGCCGATGCGCGCATGTCCACTGGTGTTTCTCGGTCTGTTCGCGTGGCCGCTGGCCGCACAACCGGCCACTCATCCCTGCGCCGGGGTGGCCGAGACGTCCGCGCGATTGGCTTGCTATGACAGGGCGTTCCCGCCATCGCCCGAAGTAATCGAGGCGGCTGGCCAGCAGGCGGAGGCGGCGTTCGGCCTGGATGCGCCGCGCAATATCGGGCAGGTCTCCGGTGCGCAGGAACCCGAGCGCATCGACAGCACGGTCACGCGGATCGATCATGGTGGCGGCGGTCGACGCAGTTTCCATCTGGAAAACGGCCAAGTCTGGATGCAAACCGATAGCGGCGGTGGCCAGATGCGGACAGGTGGCATGGTGCAGGTGCGCAAGGCACTGCTCGGCGGCTATCAGCTAGTGATGCCGAGCGGCCTGTCCGTACGCGTGCGCCGCGTGCGCTGAGCGAACGACTTGGCAGGCAACCGGCCGCTGGACGCTGGGGAGGCGCAACGTTTCAGAAGCGCGCTGCAGAAGCTGCAGTCCGGGCACGCGGTCGAAGCGCTGGCGGTCGCCGAAGCCCTCGTCGCGCAGGCACCGCGGGCGGCTGATGCGTGGCAGTTGCTGGGCATGTGCCTGGCGGGCAATGGCCGCGACGCACAATCGGACGCAGCGTTCGAGCGTGCATTGGCGCTGCAACCGGGCAGCGCTGTGGTGTCGCGCAACTACGGCGTGTCGCTTGCAAGACGCGGCAAGGCCCTGCGCGAACAGGAGCGGCCGGATGAATCGGAACCGATGTTGCGCAAAGCGCTCGCGTTGTGTCCGGAGCTCGCGTCTGCGTGGGTCGACCTTGGCGTGGTGCTGCGCCTGCTCGGACGCATCGACGAGGCGCTGGCCGCATTCCGCAGCGCGCAGGACCTGCTGCAAGGGCGCGGCACCGCTGCGCTCGAGGTGGAGGACGCCATTACGGGCGTGTTGGCCGATGCGGGCCGTCCTGCCGAGGCGCTGGCGAACGCGCGCCGGCTCGTCGCCCTGCATCCGGCCCATGCGCCGGCACACGAGACGCTGGGCAGCCTGTTGTGGGAATACGGGGCGGAGCTTGCGCCGGACGAGGATCCGCTCGAACGCATGCGTGCGGCGGCGCGCACACAACCGGACAACCGTGCGCTGCAACTGGCGTTCGCGCGGATGCTGCTGGCGGCCAAACGCGCGGGGGAGGCGCTGGCGCTGTTGCAGCCGCTGCGCCGGCGCGATCCGAGCGATGCCTTGCTGATATGGTTCTGCGCCGATGCGCTGGACGCGCTTGGGAAGAGCGATGACGCGGCGAGCGCCTACGAAGCTGCGGCGCGCGCAGGTTTCAAGGATGTGCCGCAGTTCCTCAATGCGCAGGCGCGGCATGCGATGCGCACGCAACGGCACGAGCTTGCGGCCGCGTGTGCGCAACAGGCGATCACGCTCGATCCGCGCAATCAGGAAGGTTGGAGCCTCCTTGGCACGGCATGGCGGCTGGCTGGCGACTCGCGCGAACACTGGCTGTTCGACTACGAGCGGTTGGTGGGCTTCGTCGAGATCGCGCCGCCAGCGGGCCATGCTGACCTGCCTTCGTTCCTGCGCGCGCTGGAAATCGCGCTGGATGCGATGCATGGCGCGAGCCGGGAGCCGGTGAACCAGAGCGTGCGCGGGGGCACGCAGACCGCGGGTCAGCTTTTCGGTCGCGGCGAGCCGGTTATCCGCGAGGCCGAGGTCGCCCTGCGCACGGCGGTGGAGGAGTGGCTGGCGACATTGCCCGACGACGCGGCGCACCCGTTTCTCTCGCGCAAGCGGCGCAGCGTGGCGTTCGTCGGGTCGTGGTCGGTGAGGCTCGCTTCGTCGGGGCGGCATGCGAACCACATCCATCCCAAGGGCTGGATGAGCTCGGCGTTCTACGTGGCGCTGCCCGACAGCGTGCTCGCAGCGGACGGCGAATCCCGCGCCGGATGGATCCAGTTCGGCCAGCCGCTGGACGAGTTGGGCCTCGACTTGCCGCCTCGACGGGTGATCCAGCCAAGGCCCGGCCATCTGGCGCTGTTCCCATCCTTCATGTGGCACGGCACCGTGCCGTTTGCCGCCCCCCGATCCCGGCTGACGATGGCATTCGACATGCAGCCCCGGGACCGGGCGGCGCATCCGCAAACCGGACATACTTGAGTCTCCACTTGCCGCACCGACAAGTTTTTCGTACCCAGTTCGAGGTGTCCGCCATGCGCAACGCTCCTGTCCGTCTTTTATCCCCAGCCTGCCGTGCGGCGTTGGCCGCAGGTGTCATCGCGTCGCTGTCGATCGGGTCCGCACTCGCGCAACAGGCGGTGAATGCGGAGGCAGCGTCGACACCTGAGGCTGCGAAACCGGACAGGAATGCCAAGGTCTGCGAATACGAGCTTGTCACCGGCAGCCGCATGAGGAAGAAGATCTGCATGACGCAGGAGCAGCGCGATGCGCGCGCGGATGCGGGAAGAGAGTTGACGCGCGAACTCGAAAGGAAGGAACTTGCGGTAGACGGTGGGCCCTGAGGGCGCGCGCGCGGCGGATGTTCCGGACGCTTTTCCTGCACACATCAAAGAAGCGGCGGGCCGAAGCCCGCCGCTTCTTAATTACCTTGCGACGTTCGTGGATCAGAACTTCAACTGGACGCTTCCGAACAGGTAACGACCGACCTGGTCGTAACCCGGCAGGGAGTTGGCGTGGCTGTCCCAGGCGCCGTCCGCATCGCCCACGAACGGCGGCGTCTTGTCGAGCACGTTGTTCACGCCCAGGGTGATCAGCGCCGGGCCGACACCGATGGTGCCGCTCAGGTCGAGGTAGTTGTAGGACGACACGTCGTTTTCGAGCCAGATGATCTGGTTGACGCCGGTCACCGCCGAACCGTCCGCATTCAGGTAGTCCATCGCGCCGACATGGCGCCAGCGCGCACGGGCGCTGAAACGATCCCACGAGTAGCCAAGCGAAGCGACATGACGCCACTTCGGCGTCTGGCAGATCTCGGTGTTGTTGACCAGCCCCTTGCAGTCGTAACCGGTCGTGGGATCGTCCGCCAGCGCCTGGGTGTAGTCCTTGATCACATAGGTGCCCGCCAGGCTGGCGGTGGCACGGCCCGGGCCGAGGTCGAAACCGTAGCTGACGTTCAAATCGACGCCCGTGCGCTCGAACACGCCCAGATTGTCAGGCACGTTGACGATGTGGCCGGACGCCGGATCAGCCGCCAGTCCGATCCAGAGGTCGTACTGTCCCGAACGTGCATCACGATTGATCTGATCGCAGTACAGGTTCTGCGTCATGCACAGAATCTGGATGTTGTTGTAGCCCACGCCACCGATCGCGCCTGAGATCTCGATGTTGTACCAGTCGACCGCCAGATTGAGATTGTCGATGGGCTCGATCGCGAAACCGACGGTGTAGGTGTCCGCCGTCTCGGTGCCAAGGCTCGGATTGCCGCCGAGCAGGGCGTAGTACTGATTGGCCGGGCTCGTGGGCACGGTGCCATAGGCCGCGATCGGAACGCCCGTGCGTGCGCACTGCTCGGGGGTGAAATCGATGTCTGCGGCAGGGCCTGCACAGAAGTCGGTCGTGCCGCCCAAGGCGATACGCTGCGTGTAGTACAGGTCGTTCAGGCTCGGGGCCCGTACGGCGCGGTTGTAACCGGCACGCACGAGTAACTTGCTGTCGAGGAACGTGCTGCTCAGGCCGAGCTTGTAGGTATCGTAGTTGCCGATGGTCTCGTCATCGGAATAGCGATAGCCCAGTGATGCATCGAAGCGGTTGAACGCACCATCACCCACGTAGACCGGCAACGCCATTTCAGCGAAGAAGTCGTTGACGGTATTGGACGCATCGACAGGAAGGTCGGACGCGCCGGATCCTGCGAAATTGCCCGCAGCCGAATCGCTGTCGTACTCGCTGTAGTACGTGTACTGGCGGCGCTCCATACCAACGGCCAGGCCGATTTCCTCACCGCCTGCGCTCGGGAAGCCGAAGCCCAAGAAGCCCGAGGCTTCCGCGGCCAGCGCGTTGTAGCTGGTCTTGAACACGCCGAAGCTGGTACCGGCCATCGCGGCGGCCGCTTCCTCGGAGATGTTGTCGGTCCAGACGTCGTAGGGGATGCACCCCTGGAAGGTGCCGTAGCGCTGGCTGTCGCAGCCCAGTGCAGCAGCCGCGATCCGGCTGATCAGGAAGTCGTTCTTGCCGATCTCGACGGTCTTGGTCCTGCCGAACAGCATCGAGACATCGTAGTTCCAGGACGAATCGAACAGGCCACCACGCACACCGGCGACGATGCGATGGGTATTGTCGTCGGTCTCGGTCCGGCGCGGACCGCCTTCCACATTGCGCTTCCACACTTGGATCTGGGTCTGGGCCGTGGTGACACCGGCATCGGCGCACAGGGTGCCGATCAGCGGATTGACGCAGTCGACAACCACGGGCACGCCGAATGAGCCCGACTCGGCGATCTGCACCCCGGAACGGCGCTCGACGAACATCGCCTCGATGTACGGCTCGAAGTGTTCACTGATCTCGAAGCTGCCCATGAAGCCCGCGGTCGTGCGGCTGTCCGGACGCTGGAAGTAGTTGGCCGGCGCGTAGTTGTAGAGGTACGAACCCCTTGAGTAACCGGTCCCGTTGTAGATCATCTGCGGGACCGTCGTACCGGTCGGCCAGGGTCGAACCGCGCCATTGGCGTATTCACTGACCGAGAAACGAGCGGGATCGGCGGTGCCCGAGCCTCCGCAGACCGCCTCGTCGTACCACACAGAACATGCGGAGTAGTCGCGCTGGCTGTGGAACAGCGCGTCGTTCTCGCGCCAGGTCAGCCAGCCGACCGCATGGCCGCGGTTGTCGGCGAAGCTGCCGCCGAGCACGATGTCGGCGTTGCGGCTGATGCCATCGGAGCCGGAATTGCCCTTGGGCACCGGGAAGCCGCTCGCCTCGTTCAGCGCCTGCAGTTCCCTGTTGTCGTTGTTGTGCTGGTAAGCCGACCAGCCGGCGTTGAGGCTGATGCCCTCGAACCGGTCGTCGAGGATGAAGTTGACGACACCTGCGACAGCATCGGCACCGTAAACGGCGGACGCGCCGCCCGACAGCACGTCAACTTGGCGGATCATCGCCGCAGGCACGATCGACGGATCAGCGAGCTCGTTGCGGCTCGAGGGCAGGCGGCGACCGTTGACCAGAGTCAGCGTGCGCTGCGGGCCGAGGCCGCGCATCGAGACGGTGGCGTGGCCGAACGAGGGGTTGTTGCTGAAGTTGTCGAAGCTCAGGTCAAGCTGCGGATACTGGTTGACCAGGTCCTCGACTGTGGTCGCACCGAAGTTCCTGAACTCCTCGGCGCTGATCTCGGTGACCGGACTGGACGAGGTGAAGGTCTGGCTCTTGATGCGCGAGCCGGTGACCGTAATCGTGTCGAGCTCGGTGGCGCGAGTGGTGCTGGTGGATCCTTCCGAGTCTTGGGCAAATGCGACACCGGTACCGGCGACGCTGGTCATACCTGCGATGAGTGCGAATGTGATCGCATCACGCAGCTTGTTGGTCTTCAAAATCATCTCTCTCTCCAGTGAGTCGTGGGATTCCCAGCGGTGACTGCAAAGACGTCAAGCAAGACGCCAAACTTGGCAATGCCGGGCCCGATACTAGCGAGGCTTGGAGAGAAATTAAAGTGGCGTTAATAAATCCTATGGCGCGCGTGAATTCAATGTGCTAGCAGAAAAATTGGCAATGCGCTATGCCGGACATCGCAACTCGTGCGAGACCGGGTGACAGGATTTACAGGGTGACGCGCGGAAGAACGAAGCGGATCAGAGATCCTGCTGGTACCGGATGTACGGCACCGCGCCCTCGTCGTCGAGCTCGGTCATCTTCGAGAACGGGTTCTTGCCCCGCGTGATGACGTTGTCGGCGCCGACCGTGAGCTGGCCGCTCCACGGGGTGCGCCAGCTGACGCCTAGGCCGACGCCTTCCCACTTCGGCAGGCCGGGGGTGTCGACGACCTGGCCGACGATGTTGGCGCTGAAACGCCCGATGCCGCCGCCGACGCTGAGGCTTCGGCTGGTCCAGTGGTCGCTGAGATTGGCGGGCGCGGCCGAGGTGGGAATCAGTGTAGCCTTCGCCAGGGTGCCGGCGAGCGAGACGTAGGCGTCGTCGCCGATGTCGCGCTTGGCGAAGACGGTCAGGTCGTGGATGTCGACTGTACCGGCCGAGGCGACCCGCGAGGGGCTGAGGAAGCCCGGCAGGGTGTCGCGGCCTTCGCCCAGCGTCAGGCCGACGCCGCCACCGGGACGGCTCATGCTCGCCGTCGCGCTGGCACGACGGCTGCCGGAGTTGTCGCCGACCGAGGCCAGCTGGCAATTGCGCGCCAGGCTGCTCACCGCGCCGTTGAAGCTGCTGCCGGGGCTGCACAGCAGGGCCAGCGAGCTGCCGGATTCGAGGCCGAATGCGGCGTCGAACTGGCTTTCGCCGAAGCGCCAGCGGCGGCTCGACTGAGCGGTCGTGGGTTCGAGGACGAGGAAGGCCTCGACCTTGCCGGACGTGTCGAGGACGGGCAGCACGGTCTGGTTGCGTTTTTCCTGCGCGGACACGCCCGTGGCCGCCGCGAGGGCGAGGCCGAGAGCAAATACGAGGCGCGTGACAGGCAGTCGCATGGCCGTGTGACCCGGGCCTGCGCCCGGAAGTTCCCCTATCGTTCGATCCAGGACTCTAGAACATTTATGTTTCTTTAACAATCCATGCAGGATCGCCGGGTGCTGTTACTGCAACCGGCTCGACACTTCTACATCGGTCTCTGGCACTTCGAGCAACTGGTCGATCTCCCCTGCGGTGAATCCGTAGGCCTGTCCGCAGAACTCGCACGTCACACTGGCCACCCCATCGACGACCGCGGCGCGGGCCTCGTCTGCCCCGAGCGAGACCAGCATCTCCTCGACGCGGGCCCGGGAGCAGGAACACCCGAACGCCAGCGGTCGGTCCCCGAGCAACTGCGGTGCGTCTTCCGGAAACAGGCGCGACAGCAGCGTCTCGGTGGACCATCGAAGCAACTCGGTTGTCGAGAGGGTGTCAAACAGCAGACTGACACGGTTCCATCCGTCGTCGTCGCCATCGTCACCCGGCAGCTTCTGGAGCATCAGGCCGGCGGCCTCGTCGCCGTCGACCGCCAGCAGCACGCGCGTGGGCAGCTGTTCGGACTGGCGGAAATAGTCCTCGAACGCGCCCGACAGCGATTCCGCAGTCAGCGCGACCAGTCCCTGGTAGCGGTTGGGCTCGCGGTGCGGCGACGGGTTCTCGATCGTGATCGCGAGCAGCGCCTCGTCGCCGAGCGCGCGCAGGTCGCGCGAGACGTCCGCGCCCTCGTCGAAACGGGCGATGCCGCGGATCGTGCCGGCAGCGGTGCATTCGGCGAACAGCGTGCGCAGCGGGCCGGGCGCGCGCAGCTGCACCGACAGGCGACCGTCGACCTTGGCGTGGCCGGTGAACAGTGCCGACGCCACGCAGGCCTCGCCCAGCATCTCCTCGATCGCCGGCGGATACGGGCCGTTCGCGCGCACGGCCTGCCAGGCCTCGCGCAGATGGACGCGCACGCCGCGCACGCCGGCGGTCTGCAGCAGGAAGCGGGACAGGCGGTCGCTGTCGGGCTGGGCGGTGTCGGTCATGTCGGCTCGCAAGGGATTTCGATTGGCGGCGTCGGAGGCGACCGATAGAGTGGCCGCCATGAAACAACCGGATCTCCGACATGGGGACGGCGCCGCCGTCCCGCAAGCGCGGCCCTCGTCCGCACGCCGCTGGCTGCGCCGGCTGTGCTGGCTGGCCGTCCTGCTCGTGGCGGTGCCGGTGTTGCAGGTGCTGGTGCTGCGCTTCGTCGATCCGCCGTTCTCGGCCTTCATGGCGATCCGCCAGGTCGAGGCCTGGACGGGCGGCGAGCGCGATTTCAGGCTCTATTACCAGTGGCGCGATCTCGACCGCATCGCGTCTTCGCTGCCGGTGTCGGTGATCGCGGCCGAAGACCAGAACTTCGCCCGGCACCGCGGGTTCGACCTGGAAGCGATCGAGCAGGCGCGGGCGCACAACGCGAGCGGCGGACGCGTGCGCGGCGCCAGCACGATCAGCCAGCAGACGGCCAAGAACCTGTTTCTCTGGGGCGGGCGCAGCTGGGTGCGCAAGGGCATGGAGGCGTATTACACGCTGTTGATCGAGACGCTGTGGCCGAAGACGCGGATCCTCGAGGTCTACGTCAACGTCGCCGAGTTCGGCGACGGGATCTACGGCGCGCAGGCGGCCGCGATGCGGCATTTCGGCAAGGACGCCGCGCAGCTGGGCGCCGGCGAAAGCGCGCGGCTGGCCGCGGTTTTGCCGAGCCCGCAGCGTTACAGCGCCTCGCGGCCGGGTCCCTACGTGCAGCGACGCGCGCAGTGGATCCAGCGCAACGCCCGTCAGATCGGCGGCGAGGCGTATCTGGAGTCGCTGAAGTGAGTGCGCACGAGCAGCTGACCATCGTCGTCGCCGCATTCGACGAGGCGCGCGCCTTGCCGGTGCTGCATCCGCGCATCGCCGCGGTCATGGAGACGCTCGCCGCGGACGGCATCACCGCACGCGTGCTGTACGTCGACGACGGCAGTGGCGATGCGACGTGGGAGGTGCTGCAGGGCATCGCCGCCGGTGACGCGCGCGTGGCGCTGCTGCGGCTGTCGCGCAATTTCGGCAAGGAGGTCGCGTTGACCGCGGGTCTGGACCTGGTGACCGAGGGTGCGGCGATGATTCTCGATGCCGACGGCCAGGATCCGCCGGAACTGATCCCGCAGTTCGTCGCGCGCTGGCGCGAGGGCTACGACGACGTGCACGGCACGCGCCTGAGCCGCGACGGCGAGGGCTGGCTCAAGCGGTCGACCGCGCATCTGTTCTACCGGGTGATCCAGCGCCTGGCGAAGACGCCGGTGCCGACCGACACCGGCGACTACCGCCTGCTGTCGGCGCGCGCGCTCGAAGGCCTGCGCCAGTTGCGCGAGCGGCATCGCTTCATGAAGGGGCTGTTCGGCTGGCTCGGCTTCAACCGCATCGCGGTGCCGTATGCGCGCGAGCGGCGCATCGCTGGGCACACCAAATTCGGCTTCTGGCGGTTGTGGAACTTCGCACTCGACGGCGTGACCAGTTTTTCGACCGCGCCGTTGCGGCTGGCGACGTATGTCGGCGTGTTCACCGCCTGCGGCGCGTTCGCGTTCGCGCTCTACGTCATCGGCAAGGCCTGGCTGTACGGCGACCGGGTCGCCGGCTGGCCGACGATGATGGCGGTGATCCTGTTCCTGGGCGGCGTGCAGCTGGTCGCGCTGGGCGTGATCGGCGAGTACCTCGGCCGGCTGTACGAGGAATCCAAGCAGCGCCCGCTCTATCTGGTGAGCGCCTGGCATCCCGCGCCCGGCATCGGCGCCGTGCGACCGGTGGCGGACGCCTGATCGTCTACTTCGCGTAGGCGCCGCCGCATGCGCTGTCCTCGCCGCCGCCCAGTTCGAGCGTCGCCAGCAGCGCGGCCGGCGGCGCGATCGAACCCAGCGCGAGCGCGATGGCACCGCGCAGGCCGAGGCGGGCGAGGTCGGGCCGGAAGCTCGGCGATGCGAACGTGCCGCCGATCGTCAGTGGCGTGCGCAGGGCGAGGATGCTGCGGTCCTTGGGGCGTGGCCGCAGCAGCAGGTCCAGGCGTTCCTCGCCCAGATCGATCGTGCCTTCGCCCACGATGATGGTGTCGGTGGTGTCGAACGCGAACGCGCGGCTTTCCATCACGCCGTTCTGCACGCCGAAGTCCGCGAACGCGCAGCGGACCGGGATCTGCTTGTCCTGGCCGATGAGGTACTTCAGCGCTTCGTAGATGTCGATGCCGGCCAGTTCGACCAAGAGGTTGCTCACGCGTCCCGCGCCCATGCCGATCGCGACGTCGCCGTTTGCGCTGCCGAGCATCGCGGCGACCGAATTGCCGGTGCCGGCGACATTGAAGTCGCCACCGATCCGCCCGACGGCTTCGCCGGCGAGCGTGTCGGGCGGGAACAGTCCGCCGAGGCTGATCCGGCGCACCGACGCCTGCAGGCGGGTCTGGATGGTGTCCTGGCGTGCGTCGAGCCGGATGGTGGAGCGGATGTTGCCGCCGGCGACCCCGAAATTCAGCGGTTCGAGCTGCAACAGGCCGGCATCGAGTTTCAGATGCGCATCCATGTTGTCGATCGGCAGCTTCGGCGCACTGATGCGCTGCGCGCGCAGGCGCACGTCGGCGTCCATCGACCGCAGCTTGGCCAGGTCGTAGGGCGTATCGGGCAGCACGCGGCCCTTCGCGGCGAGGGCGCGTTCGCGCTCGACCAGTTCGGGATCCAACGCTTCGCCTTCGGCATCGGGCGTACCGCCGATGAAGCCGGCGAGATCGTCGAAGTCGAGCAGTTTGGAGACCAGGTCGGCCTTCAGGAACGGACGTTCGCCGCCCAGCGTCACCGCGGCCGACCCGCCCATATCGCTCTGGCCGACCTTGCCGGTGAAGCCGTCGTAGTGCCAGGTGTTGACATCGCGGGTCAGGCGGCCGTCGAGCGCGTACGGCGGCGTGTCGGGCAGCGCGACGCCCACCAGCGGATACAGATCGGCGAGGTTGCGGCCCGACAGCGCGAAGCGCAGGTCGAAGTCGCGCAACTGCAGCGGTGCGACCAGCGATCCGCGGACGTGGGCGCGGGTCGCGCCGGCGCGTGCGCGCATGTCGATGCGGTAGGGCTTGTCGGTGTCCTGCAATGCGAGGGGCGATTCGGCGACGCCTTCGAGCGTGAACCGATTGTTCGTCCAGCTGCCGCCGCCTTCGATCGCGATCGCCGGTGCGGCATCCTCGCCGCCCCGTGATTCCTGGCTGTGCAGGCGCACGTCGATGTCGGTCTGGCCGGGCACGTCGAGGAAGCGCAGGCGGCCGTCCTCGACCCAGAGCCGGCGGATCTGCGGCGGGGGACCGTCGCCGCCGTCGCCGAATCCGATGTCCCAGTTGCCGCTGCCGCCGCCGGGATCGGTTTCCAGCCGCAGGATCGGCTTGACCAGCCGGATTTCCGGCAGGCGCACTTGGCGGCGGAACAGCAGCGGGAACACTTCGATCTGGATCTCGAGCCGTTCGACCGACGCCATCGTCTGCGAGTCGGACCAGTCCGCGTTGGCGAACCGCAGTGCGTCGGCACGCACGACGGTCGTGCGGCCCAGATCGACATCCAGATCCCCGCCGATCACCAGTGTGCGGCCGGTGCGCGCCTCGACGATGCGTTCGACCGGTCCCTTGAACCAGTTCCAGTCCCACAACAGCACCAGTAGCACGATCGCAGCCAGCAGCACGATCACGCCGATGCGTACCGGGCGCGAGGATGCGACGCGCCGGAAACGGCGGGTGCGGGGGGATGCAGCGGGCGAGGGCGTGGTCGTCATGGGGAGTCCTGTGCGGCCCCACCATCGACGCGCCGTGGTCAACTGCGGGTGAATGTCGCGTTGCGGTCCCGGTTCAAGCTGCCGGCGCGGACGCCGGCGTCGGCAGGTCGGTCCCGCTGCAGGACACGGTGCGGCCATTGTCCTGAGAGAGTTCGGCGCCGGCTTCGGTGGTGACGAAGCGCAGGCCGACTTCCGACCACACCGGCGGCTGGCTGCCGCGGATCACGCCGAGATTGACGATGCGTCCGTCGGTCATGCGCAGCCGGGCGAAGCGGCCGTCGCGGATGATCTCCACAATGCCGGCGCTCGGGCAGTCGTACCGCGCGGTCACGGTTTCCGGCGCAGGTGCTGGCACGGCCGCCGGCGGTGGCGCGTCGGTCGGTGGCGCAGGCGGCGGGGGCGGGTCTGCGGAACACGCGGACAGCGCGACGACTGCGGATGCGGCGAGAAGACAGGCGGATCGCATGCGGAACTCCGGCGTGGAAGACGACCGCCCGATTGTCGCGACGCGCGTGCCCGCGATCAACGCGCCGGCACGACCTGCGCCATCACCGCGACGTAGTGGCAGACGCTGCCGGCGATACAGAACAGGTGCCAGATCGCATGCGCGTAGGGAATGGAATCGCGCATGTAGAAGAACGTGCCGAGCGTGTAGAACACACCACCGGCGATGATCCAGCCGAGCGTCCATCCATCCAGCGCGGCGGCGACCGGGCCGATCGCGATGACCACCAGCCAGCCCATCGCGACGTAGATCGCCGTCGACAGGCCGCGGAAGCGGCCGGTGTAGAACAGCTTGAACACGACGCCGGCCAGCGCCAGCGTCCAGATCGTGCCGAACAGCCACCAGCCGAGCGTGCCGCGCAGGCCGATCAGCGTGAACGGCGTGTAGGTGCCGGCGATCAGCAGGTAGATCGCGCAATGGTCGAAGACCTTGAGCCGCCCCTTGGCGACCGGGTGGCTGATCGCGTGGTACAGCGTGGACGCCAGATACAGCAGCAGCAGCGAGACGCCGAACACGATCGATGCGCCCAGCTGCCAGCCGTTGCCGTACAGCGCCGCCAAGGTGATGAGTACTGCGCCACCGGCCAGTGCGGCGGTCGCGCCGAGCCCATGGGTCAGCGCGCTGGCAAGCTCTTCGCGCTTCTGGCGCAGTGTCAGGGTGGGGGCGTTCATCGGCGTCCGGCGGGGGGAAGGACCCCGCCGATTATGGCCGGATGTCGGCGCCCTGTCCGGGCGACGACCGCGCGGCTCAGTCCGCGGACACCGCGTGCGCGTGCTCGCGCGTGGCCAGGAACTCCACGCCCGGGGCGCGTTCCTGCGCCAGCTGCAGGTTCACCCGCGTCGGCGCCAGGTAGACCAGCTGGTCGGCGGCATCGACGGCGAGGTGCATCGCGTGCTTGTCGCGGAACTCCTCGAGCTTCTTCGCGTCGTTGCAGCGGATCCACCGCGCGGTGTTGACCTGCACCGCCTCGAAGCTCGCATCCACGCCGTACTCGTCCTTGAGCCGGTAGGCGACGACGTCGAACTGCAGCACGCCGACCGCGCCGAGGATCAGGTCGTTGCTCATCAGCGGCTTGAAGAACTGGGTCGCGCCTTCCTCCGACAGCTGCGCCAGGCCCTTCTGCAGCTGCTTGAGCTTGAGCGGATCGCGCAGGCGCGCGCGGCGGAACAGTTCCGGCGCGAAGTTCGGGATGCCGGTGAAGGCGATGTCCTCGCCCTCGGTGAAGGTGTCGCCGATCGAGATCGTGCCGTGGTTGTGGATGCCGATGACGTCGCCCGGATACGCCTCGGCGGCGATCTCGCGGTCGCTGGCCATGAAGGTCAATGCATTGGCGAGCTTGAGCGGCTTGCCGGTGCGTGGATGGAAGGCCTTCATGCCGGCTTCGAACCGGCCCGAGCACACGCGCATGAACGCGACGCGGTCGCGGTGCATCGGGTCCATGTTCGCCTGGATCTTGAACACGAAGCCGGTCAGCTTCCCTTCCTGCGGGGCCACGTCGCGCGTGGTCGTCGCACGCGTCTGCGGCGGCGGCGCGTGCTCGACGAAGAAGTCCAGCAGCGGCTGCACGCCGAAGTTGTTGACGCCCGAGCCGAAGAACACCGGCGTCTGCCGGCCGGCGCGGTAGGCGTCGGGATCGAAGGGATGGCTGGCGCCCTGCACCAGTTCCAGTTCGTCGCGCAGGTCGGCGAGCATCTTCTCGCCGATGCGCTCGGCCAGGCCCGGCGCGTCGATCGACGGGAAGATCGTCGAATCCTGACGGGTGAAGTTGCGGCCCTGCTCGTAGAGGTGCACCTCGCCCGTGATCAGGTGCACCACGCCCTTCAGGCGCTGGCCCATGCCGATCGGCCAGGTCACCGGCGCGCACTGGATGCCGAGCACGGTCTCGACCTCGTCGAGCAGGTCGATCGGGTCCTTGCCCTCGCGGTCGAGCTTGTTGATGAAGGTCATGATCGGCGTGTCGCGTAGCCGGCAGACCTCCATCAGCTTGATCGTGCGTTCCTCGACGCCCTTGGCGACGTCGATGACCATCAGCGCCGAATCGACGGCCGTGAGCACGCGATAGGTGTCCTCACCGAAGTCGGCGTGGCCGGGCGTGTCGAGCAGGTTGACGATGCGTCCCTCGTAGGGGAACTGCATCACCGAACTGGTGACCGAGATGCCGCGCTCCTTCTCCAGCGCCATCCAGTCGGACGTCGCGTGGCGTGCGGCCTTGCGGCCCTTGACCGAGCCGGCCATCTGGATCGCACCGCCGAACAGCAGCAGCTTCTCGGTCAGCGTGGTCTTGCCGGCGTCGGGGTGCGAGATGATCGCGAACGTGCGGCGGCGGGAACTTTCGGTGGCGACGTCGAGCATGCGGGCGGCCGCGCGGAGGCGCGCAGTCTGGAATCGGGGAGCCGGCGATTATACGCCGCCGTGCCGTCCGCTCAGGGCGCGGCAGGCGCCGCATCGGCCTGCACCTGTCCGAAGCGCAGCGGACCGTCCGGCCCGGCCATCCGGAACGGCAGCGATTCGAGCCGCATGCCGCGGTTGACCTGGACGACGAAGTGCAGGTGCGGGCCGCTGCTCAGGCCGGTGTTGCCGGAGAAGCCGATGATCGTGCCGCGGCGCACGCGGCTGCCGGGCGCGACGACCACGCCGGCCTGCTGCAGGTGGGCGTAGAGCGCCATCGTGCCGTCGTCGTGGAGGATGCGGATGAAGTTGCCGCGCACGCGGTCGTCGGCAGGGTCGAATGGCGTGCGCGGGTCGAGGCGCGCGGTCGCGGCGGACTCGACCTGCATCACCACGCCGTCGCGCGCGGCGAGCACCGGCGTGCCGGGCGTGACCGCGAAATCGACCGCGTGCCGGTTCTCCGCATCGGCATGGCTGGCGCCGCCACCGAAGCCCTGGGCGATGCGCAGCGGCGTGTCGCGCAGCGGGTAGAGGTATTCGACGTCGCGGGGGCGTGCGCCCGGCAGGCCGGGGATCGCCCGCAGTGCCAGGCGCGCGCCGTCGCCGTCGCGCAGCTGCGCCACGACGACGCGGCCGCCTGCAGGCACGGTCGCGCGCGCGGGCAGGGGCGGCGCGGCGGCCGGCTGCGGACCGTCCGCGACGAGCATCACCTCGACCGGTCCGGCGAGCCGGTTCACGGCGGTCGCCTCGGTGCCGCCCGGACGTTGCCGCAGCTCGAGTTCGACCCGCGGCGCGTGCGTCGATGCTGCGGCGGGGGCGTGCATGGAGACGGGCGGGGGCGTCGCGGTGCCCGGCCACTGGCCGCTCGACCGGGTCTGCGCCCCGACGATGGCGGAGGCGCAGATCGCCAGCAGCGCGGACACCGCCTGCCATCGACGCATGGTCATCTGCCGGCTCAGCGGCTGCAGTCGGGATCGAGCCGCAGCGCGGCCGCGACCTCGCGCAGGTCGAACGCGACCACCGAGGCGTCGTCGTCGACCGCGTACAGCGCGCCGGCCGGGAAGCGCGCGGTGGGCGAGGGATGCAGCGCGATGCCGTCGGTCGCGGCGACGTGGGCCCCGGTGAAGCTGCCGGCCGGCGTCAGGCGTGCGCGCTCGAACACCCGGAACACGGTGCGCGGCCGCAACTGGTCCGCCACGATCCAGTAGCCGCCGTCGACGCTGCACGACCACAGCGCGATGCCTTCGGGCTCGGCCTCGAACATGCCCGCCGGCAGGGCGCGGCCAGTGTGGCGGCCGTCGAGCGTGTAGACGTGGACGGTCGCGGCGTGGCGCATGTCCTCGTCGGCGACCAGCAACTGGTCGTGCGCCGGGTCGCCGGCGATCGATTCGACGATGCGCAGCGCGGTCTGCGCGTCGGTGGCGCCGAAACTGCCGAGCGCGATGGCCCTGGGCGAGGCGCCCTCGTGCCACTCGAAACGGTAGCGGCGCACGCGCCGGTCGAGCGTGGCGAAGTCGGGCACCTGCGTGTGGTCGGCGCCGTCCATGAAGCTGTCGGTGACGTAGACCTCGAACGTGTCCGGCGCGGTCTCGTGGACCCACAGGCCGTAGGGGCTGCGGAGTTCGTCGGCGCCGAACGCGGCCACCGGCGTGAAACCGGGCAGCGCCAACACCTGCACGCGGTGGTTGTCACGCTCGGCGACGAACACCAGATCCCCGTGCACCGCGATGCCGTTGGGCCGGTCGAACGTGCCCGGCATGGTTCCGCGGTCGCCGACGGTGCGCAGCATCGCGCCGGTGTCGGCATCGAATACACGCAACTGGTGCGCGCGCTTGGCCGTGGCGATCAGCCAGGTGCCGCCCTCGGGCGTCGGCCAGGTCGTCAGCGAATCCAGTTCGTCGCCCATGTGCGCGGACGAGCGCCAGGCTTCGACGATCACGGGTCGGTCGGCCGTCGCGACGGCAGGCGTGGCATCCGCCGCGGGTGCGGCGGGCTGCGTGGGGGCAGTGGTGCAGCCGGCCAGCAGGGCGGCCGCGAACAGGAGGGCGATGCGCATCGGCGGATTATGCCGAGCGCGGCCCGGCCTGCGTCGGCGGTTGCAGCGGAAAGTATCCATCGCTGCATCCGGATGAAGCGATTGACATCCTGCGATCGCGCTGGCAACCTGCACGGCATCCATCGAGACCGGCGGAGGGGCAGGCCCTTTGATGCCGGGGCAACCTGATGGGATCCGCGCGTCGCGCGGCGTCCATCGCGGTGCCAAGTCCTGCGGGGACCTGTGTGTCCACCGGAAGATGGTGATGCCGTGTCGGCGTTCGCGCCGGCGTCGTGTTCCGCCGAGAGGCGGCTTCCGGTGATTCCCGCGAGACGCGATGGCCCAGTCCATCCGGAATCCCGTGCCATGAGCCTCGTCGACACCGCCGTCTACCGCCCTGATCCCATACTCGATGCGGCCTATGCGCCCGCATGCCCGACCGATGCGCCGATCGCGCACGACGTCGTGCGTGGCAGCATCGGGATGCGGCTCGCCACCCGTCATGCCGGCAGCCACGCGGTCACGCTGCGCTACGAACTGCGTGGGCCGGTTTCGGCGCCGGTCGTGTTCGTCGCCGGCGGCATCTCCGCGCACCGGCATCTGGCCGCGAATGCCGTCGATGCCGATGCGGGCTGGCTGGAGGACCTGGTCGCACCGGGTCGCACGCTGGATCCGGCGCATCTGCGTCTGCTGGCCTTCGATTTCGTCGGCGCCGACGGCGCGCTCGATGCGCCGATCGACACTACCGACCAAGCCGATGCGATTGCTGCGCTGCTCGACGCCCTCGACATCACGCGCCTGCAGGCCTTCGTCGGCTATTCCTACGGCGCCCTCGTCGGCCTGCAGTTCGCGGCGCGTCATGCCGGTCGTCTGCAGCGGCTGGTCGCGGTCAGCGGTGCGCATCGCGCGCATCCCTATGCGGCCGCCTGGCGCGCGCTGCAGCGGCAGGCCGTCGCGCTGGGCCAGCTGCAATGCGCCGATGCGCAGGGCCTGTCGCTGGCGCGCCAGTTCGCGATGCTCAGCTACCGCACGCCGGAGGAATTCGCCGAGCGTTTCGACGCTGCGCCGGAAGTGGTGAACGGCCGCGTGCGCGTCGCCGCCGAGGATTACCTCGACGCCGCCGGCGCGCGCTACGTCTCGCGCACGCCGGTCACCGCCTGGCTTCGCCTGTCGGAGTCCATCGATCTGCACCGCGTCGATCCGCGCGAGATCCGCGTGCCGACGACCGTCGTCGCCGTCGAAGGCGACCGCCTCGTCCCGCTCGCCGATGCGGTGACGCTGCTCGAAGGGCTGGGGCCGAACGGCCAGCTGCGCGTGCTGCGCTCGCCCTACGGCCACGACGCCTTCCTCAAGGAAACCGACCGCATCGACGCAGTGCTCGCGACCGCATTGCGTGCCCCCACTTCCGGAGATCCCGCATGAGCATCCACGCCCCGACCCACGCCCCCTGCCAGCCCGCGACCCGTGCGGTGCGCGCCGGCATCGACCGCGATCCGGCCTATGGCGCGGTGACGCCGCCGATCGTGCTGTCGAGCAACTTCAGCTTCGCCGGCTTCGGCGAGAAGCGGCAGTACGACTACACCCGCAGCGGCAACCCCACGCGCGACCTGCTCGGCGATGCGCTGGCCGAACTCGAAGGCGGCGCGGGCGGCGTGGTCACGTCGACCGGCATGGCCGCGATCACCCTGGTGCTCCATGCGCTGCTCGAACCCGGCGATCGCCTGGTCGTGCCGCACGATGCCTACGGCGGCAGCTGGCGCCTGTTCGATGCGCTGGCGCGCAAGGGTCACTTCGAACTGGTCACCGCCGACCTCACCGATCCGCGCGCACTGGCCGAAGCGCTGGCCACGCAGCCGAAGCTGGTGCTGGTGGAGACGCCGTCGAATCCGCTGCTGCGCATCACCGACCTGCGTTTCGTCATCGAGGCCGCGCACCGCGCCGGCGCGCTGGCGGTGGTCGACAACACCTTCCTGTCGCCGGCGCTGCAGCGGCCGATCGAATTCGGCGCCGACGTGGTGCTGCATTCGACGACCAAGTACATCAACGGCCACAGCGACGTCGTCGGCGGCGCGGTGATCGCACGCGATGCCGAACTGCACGCGCAGCTCGCGTGGTGGGCGAATGCGCTGGGCATCACCGGCTCGCCGTTCGACAGCTTTCTGACCCTGCGCGGCCTGCGCACGCTCGATGCGCGCCTGCGCGTGCACCAGGAGAACACCGCCGGCGTGGTCGCACTGCTCGATGCGCACCCCGCGGTCGCGCGCGTCCACTATCCGGGCCTGGTCGACCATCCCGGTCACGCGATCGCCGCGCGCCAGCAGTCGGGCTTCGGCGCGATGCTGTCGTTCGAACTCGCCGGCGCGCCCGGCGTGGCGCAGGACGACGTGGTGCGCGCGTTCGTCGACGGGCTGGCCCAGTTCACGCTCGCCGAATCGCTGGGCGGCGTGGAAAGCCTGATCGCGCATCCGGCGACGATGACGCATGCGGCGATGACACCGGAAGCGCGCGCCGCGGCCGGCATCTCCGACGGCCTGCTGCGTCTGTCGGTCGGCATCGAGGCGCTGGACGATCTGCTGGCCGACATCGAGGCCGGCCTCGTCCGCGCCGCGACCGTGCTGGATGCGGCCACGCGCCCGTCCCGCGCCGGCGTCGAGGCATGAGTACGGTCGTGCAGTTGCGTCAGGGCCGCCGCGCGCAGCCGCGGCCCGCGCGCCTGGCGCTGCTCGGCACCGGCACCGTGGGTTCGGCATTCGTCGAACGCTATGCGCGGCTCGTCGCGCAGGGCGTCGCGCTGCCCGAATTCGCATGGCTGTGCAATTCGCGTACGCAGGTCGGCGGTGGCGACGATCTGCATGCCGCGCTCGCGCAGGCGCGCGCCGCGGCGCGCCGGCGCGCTGGATTCCCGCCGTGGGCCGAAGGCGAGAGCCCGAAGCCGGGTGACATCGTCGTCGACGCGACCGCGAGCGAGACCGTCGCCGACTGGCATCCCGAATGGCTGGCCCGCGGCGTGCACGTGGTCACCGCGAACAAGCTCGGCACCGGCGGCGATCTCGGTCGGGCACAGGCGATCGGCGACGCGCGCGCGACCGGTGGCCGCTATGGCGACAGCGCGACGGTCGGCGCCGGCCTGCCGCTGCTGCGCAGCCTGCGTGCACTGATCGACGGCGGCGACCGCATCCATGCGATCGAAGGCGTGCTGTCGGGCTCGCTGGCATGGCTGTTCTCGCACCACGACGGCCGCCGTCCGTTCTCGGCGCTGGTGCGCGAGGCCAGCGCGGCGGGCTACACCGAGCCGGACCCGCGCGTGGACCTGTCGGGCGAGGACGTGCGCCGCAAGCTGCTGATCCTCGCGCGGGCCGCGGGCATCGCATTGCCGGCGCACGAGGTGATCGTGGAATCGCTGGTGCCCGAGGCGCTCGCGCGCGTCGCCGATGCGGATGTCGACCAGGCGCTGGGCGCACTCGACGCGGCGCTCGAAGCGCGCCGCGCGGACGCGGCGGCGGACGGGGCGCGGCTGTGCTTCGTCGGTCGCTTCGATGCCGACGGCGCACGCGTCGGCCTGCGCGCGCTGCCGGCCGGGCATCCACTGTGCGCCGGCAACGGCACCGACAACCGCGTCGCGATCCACAGCGATCGCTACAGCGCACAGCCGCTGGTGATCCAGGGTCCGGGCGCCGGTGCGGACGTGACCGCCGCGGCACTGCTCGACGACGTGCTGGCGATCACCCACGCGCAACTCGGCTGACAGCGGAGGCCGGTCGAGCCGTCGGCTGGGGTGAACCCTAGATCGGGTGCGCCCCGGTGTCGTGCGCACGGCACGCGCGGTGGAATGGCGTCATCCGGTTTCCATCCAGCCAGGGGCCATCCCATGACCGACACCCTCAGTGTTTCCGTCTCAGTCAACATCAGCGGCCAGTTGCCGGCCGTGCAGAGCGCCGCGAGTACCCAGCGCACCGCCGACGGCCGCGTGCAGTTCGAGAACGACAACTACCGCATCACCGCCGGCGACAACGACGAGGTCATCGTCTTCAACAAGGGTACTGGCGAGAACTACCGCATCTGGGGCGATCCACACGTCGAGATCGACGGCAAGCACGCCTTCGATTTCTGGGGCCAGACCACGTTCCAGCTCGACGACGGCACCAAGGTCACCATCGAGACCACGCCGTGGGACAAGGGCGGCAACGGCGCGACCGTGGCGTCGGTGGTGACGATCACCGACGGCGACTACGGCGTGCAGATCACCGGCGTGGACAGCAATACCCGCGGCGATCTGTCGTTCCAGGAATTCGCCGGCGGCGGCCGCGTGCTCGATGCCGCGGTGCGCGACGGCAATGTGCTGCTGGAAAACGAACACGGCAGCGGCTTCATCGCCGTCGACAAGAACGGCAACATCCAGAACGTCGACCAGGCGTTCATCCTCGCGACCGACGAACTGAAGAACGGCGGTCCGGATTTCCTCGCCCACTTCGCCGAGATCTTCTCGTTCTTCACCGGGCTGATGGCGATCAGCTTCAACGGCGGTCTCGCGCTCGGCGACGACAATCCCCATCGCGCGCCCGAACCGGTGACCAGTCCGGTGCCGTGGCAGTTCAGCCTGACGCTGTCGATCAACGCCTGAGGCAGGGAGCCATCATCACGGCGTACCGCAGGCGCGGTACGCCGCTCTCGTCGGAAAAACCGGCAGCATTGCCGCCGCTTCGTCAGCTACCGCGCGACATCGGCTGCACTACGCGGCACATGGCCCTTAACATTCGATGACGTTGACCGCGAGGCCGCCGCGCGAGGTTTCCTTGTACTTGTCGCGCATGTCGCGACCGGTATCGCGCATCGTGCGGATCACCTTGTCCAGGCTGACCTTGTGCTTGCCGTCGCCGCGGAAGGCCATGCGCGAAGCGTTGATCGCCTTGACCGCGCCCATCGCATTGCGCTCGATGCACGGGATCTGCACCAGCCCGCCGATCGGATCGCAGGTCAGGCCGAGGTTGTGTTCCATGCCGATCTCGGCCGCGTTCTCGATCTGGCTCGGCGTGCCGCCGAGCGCGGCGGTCAGGCCGGCCGCGGCCATCGAACACGCGACGCCCACTTCGCCCTGGCAGCCGACTTCCGCGCCCGAGATGCTGGCGTTCTCCTTGTAGAGGATGCCGACGGCGGATGCGGTCAGCAGGAAATCGAAGATGCCCTGCTCGGTCGCATTCGGGCAGAAGCGGTCGTAGTAGTGCAGCACCGCGGGCAGGATGCCGGCTGCGCCATTGGTCGGTGCGGTGACGACGCGACCGCCGGCGGCGTTCTCTTCGTTCACGGCGAGCGCATAGAGGTTCACCCAGTCGAGCACGGTCAGCGGATCGCGCATGCCGGCTTCGGGCTTGGACGACAGCTCCGCATGCAGCGCCGGTGCGCGGCGAGTGACGTGCAGGCCACCGGGCAGGGTGCCGGTCTGGCGGATGCCGCGCGCGACGCAGGACTGCATCGCCGCCCACAGTTCGCGCAGCCCCTCGCGGATCTCGTCCTCGCTGCGCCAGACCTTCTCGTTCTCCAGCATCAGCGTCGCGATGCTCAGGCCGTGCGCGTTCGCCTGTGCGATCAGTTCGTCGCCGCTCGAGAACGGATAGGGTACGTCGGTGGTGTCGGCGACGATGCGGTCTTCGGCCGCCTCGTCCTCGTTGACGACGAAGCCGCCACCGACCGAGTAGTAGTCGCGCGTCGCGATGACCGCGCCCTCGGCGTCGTAGGCGGTGAAGCGCATGCCGTTGGTGTGGAACGGCAGCTTCTGCCGCTTGTTCATCACCAGGTCCGACTTCTCGTCGAAGCCGATTTCGTGCGTGCCGCCGAGGCGGATGCGCCTGTCGCCGCGGATGCGGGCCAGCGCGTCGGGAATGATGTCCGGATCGATCCGGTTCGGCATGTGGCCTTCGAGGCCCATCATCACGGCCTTGTCGGTGCCGTGGCCGCGGCCGGTCAGCGCCAGCGAGCCGAAGACCTCGGCGCGTACACGGAACACATCGTCCAGCCGCCCCGGCACTTCCAGCCAGCGGTGCACGAACCGCGCGCCCGCGCGCATCGGCCCGACGGTGTGCGAGGAACTCGGCCCGATGCCGATCTTGTAGAGGTCGAAAGTGCTGACTGCCATCGGGCTATTCTACGGGCCGCGCCTGCATGCAGGCCTGACGCGACGCGGCATGACAGTTCCCACCCTGATCCTGTACCAGCGCGACGACTGCCATCTGTGCGATCTGGCGCTGGACGTCCTCGCCGCGGCCGGCGTGCCGGCGTTCGACAGCGTCTTCATCGACGACGACGACACCCTCGAGGGCCGCTACGGCGTGCGCGTGCCGGTGCTGCGCGACGCGCGCGACGGACGCGAACTCGACTGGCCGTTCGATGCCGACGCGGCGCGGCGCTGGCTGCGCCGCTGACCGCGTCGCGCGGATTCACTTCGCCGGCTGCAGATAGACCCGCGTGCTGACCGCGATCTCGTTCGGGATCGTGCCGGTATCGGCCCAGTCGCCGCCGCCCACCCCGAAGTCCAGGCGCCGCACGGTGGCGCGTCCCGACAGCAGCGGTCGCGCGCCTTCCGTCCAGGTGAAGGTCAGGGTCACCGGCTTGCGCACGCCGCGCAGTTCCAGCGTGCCGTCGGCGGCGTAGCGGCCGTCACCGAGATCGCGGAAGCCGGTCGCGGTGTAGGTCGCCTGCGCGAACTTGGTGGCGTCGAAGAACGCGCTGCCGCGCATCTCGGTGTCGTAGTCGACGTTCTGCGTGGTCGCGGTGGCGAGCGGAATCGTCACCGACAGCGTGCCGGCCACGAGGTTCGCGGGATCGAAGCTGACGGTGGTGCGGAAGCCGGGGAACGTGCCGGAGAACGTCTCGCCCTGGTACTTGCCGGCGAAGGCCAGCGAGGAACCCGGCGCCTGCACGTAGTCGGCGGCGAAGGCGGGCAGGGCGAGCGCGGCGGTCAGCGCGCCGAGGGCGAGGAAGCGGAACATGCGCATGGAATCAGTCCTGCGGAGTGGAGATCGGAGTGCGCGGACGCAGCCATCCGCGCGGCAGCATGCGCGCCAATGTGTCGTCGCGCTTGAACAGATGGTGATGAAGCGCGGCCGCGGCGTGCAGTAGCGCCAGGCCGACGAGGGTCCAGAACAGCAACGCGTGCACGTTGCCGGCGACCTGGCGCAGCTCAGCATCCCGCGCGACCAGCGCCGGCAGGTTGAACAGCTTGAACCACTGCAGCGGATAGCCGGCGGCGGAATTGAAGGTCCAGCCGCTGAGCGGGATCGCGAACAGCAGGCCGTACAGCAGGCCGTGGGTGATCGAGGCCAGCCGGTCCTGCCAGCGCGGCGTGCCGGGAACCGGGCGCGGCGCACCTGCGTACAGGCGCCACATCACGCGTAGTGTCGCCAGCGCGAGGATCGTCAGGCCCAGCGACTTGTGCAGCGCGTAGATCTCGATCTTGGTCGGGCTGTTGCGCATGTCGCCCATCACCAGGCCCAGCGTGCCGGTCGTGAGGATCAGCAGCACGACCAGCCAGTGCAGCAGCTGGCTGACGCCGCCCCAGCGCGCCGCGGTGTTGCGCAAGGTCATGGTGTCGGGTGTGCCTGCGGCACGTCGTCAGCCGGCACATCGTCGAGAGGGACATCGGCGTCCGGCACGTCGCGTGTCGGCGCATCGGTTGCATCGTCCACCTCGTCCGCGTCCGCGGCGGCATCCGCAGCGCCGCGGGCGCGAGTGGCCTCGACTTCGAGCCGCAGTTCGACCGCATCGCCGATCATTGATGGCCAGGCATCGATGCCGAAGTCGGCGCGCGACAGCGCCGCGGTCGCGGAGAAGCCCACCGTGCGGCGGAACGGCGGCAGCGGGTGGCGCTTGAGCCCGTTGAGCACGACCTGCAGCGCGACCTCGCGGGTTTCGCCGCGCAGGGTCAGGTTGCCGTGCACGATCGCGCGCTGCGCGTCGATCGGCTCGATGCGGGTGGAGACGAAGGTCGCGACCGGATGGCGTTCGGCATCGAGCAGGTTGCGCGCCAGCGTCGCCTGGTTCCATTTCGCATCGCCCAGGTCGACGCGCGCGATCGGGATCGACACCTCGACGCGCGCGCCGTGCCAGTCGTCGGGATCGAACACCAGCGTGCCGGTGCTGCCCGAGACCGTGCCGATCGCCTTCGAGAACCCGGCGTGGTCGATCGCGAACTGCACGCGCGTGTGGACCGGATCGAGCGCATAGCGCGCCGGCGCGGCCGACGCGGATGCGCTCATGCCCAGCAACAGGCAGGCGGACAGGAAGAGCTGGCACGGCAGTCGCATCGGAGGATCCGGATGGCAGCGGGGCGGGCGGTCGCACCGATTCTAGGCGCGGGCTGCCGATGCCGCGCAACTTGCGGTGACAACGCAGCGTTGCGAGGATGCCCCCGGGACGCGCGGCCAACGCGCGGTGGGGCGTTCGGGGAGCGGGATGCGTTTTGCGGCGGTGGTGCTGGCGGCTCTGTGGTGCGGCCTGTGGGCCTGCACGGCTGGCGCGTGGGCGGGCGATTCGGTCACCGTCAGCATGCCGCAGCCGCGCCAGATCGGCGTGCTCGACGGATTGCCGTCGAACCGGGTGAACGCGCTGGCCGAAGACCGGCAGGGGTATCTGTGGATCGCGACGCGCGACGGCCTGGCGCGCTACGACGGCGTGGGGTTCCGTATCTGGCGGATCGAGGATGGTCTGGGCGACAACTTCGTCTGGACCGTGCACGTCGATGCGCAGGATCGCGTCTGGGCGGGCACGCGTCGTGGCGGCCTGTCGATGCTCGATGCGGACCGCGCGACGTTCACCTACTACAACCGCGGGACGCATCCGGCGATCCGCGGCGACGAGATCTGGTCGGTGCTGTCGACGCCCGATGGAGCGGTCTGGTTCGGCACCGCGGACTCGGGCCTCTATCGCTTCCTGCCCGACGGCCAGTTGCAGGCATTCGCCGCCGACCCTTCGGATCCGCGCAGCCTGCCGTCCGATTCGGTCGGGCATCTGGCGGTCGCCGATGACGGGACGCTGTGGGTCGGGACGAAGAGCGGCGTCGCACGCTGGACCGGCCACGACTTCGCCGTCGTCGAGGCACCGGAACTCGCACACGCGCTGGTGGACGGCCTGGTGTTCGATGCCGCGGGCGACCTGTGGATCGGTGTCTCGACGGGTGCCCTGGTCCATCGATCGGATGGACGCACCGACAGCACGTCGCTCGTCGACCCGGCCACCGGGAAGCGCGTGCTGCACATGCTCGTGCAGGATCGTGATGGCAGCCGATGGTTCGATACGCCGGGCGGGCTGGGCCGCGAGGTGGACGGCCGCGTGGTCGACGTGCCGCTCTTCAGCTTCAGCAGCCGCGGTGCAGTGCGGCCGTCGTGGGCCACGGCCTACCAGGATCGCGAGGGCGGATTGTGGTTCGCGAGCAGCGATGCAGGTCTGTGGTATCTGCCGGCCAACTGGCGGAACTTCACCATCATGCAGCGCCGCCTGGCCGATCCGTCCTCCCCGGCGAATGCGGCCGTCACCGGCGTCGCGCCGGCACCGGGCGGCGGGTTCTGGCTCGTCGGCTCCGGCGGTGTCCTCGAACATCTCGATCCGGCGACGGGCGTCATCCAGCGCCGTCTCGACCCGGTCTGCGGCAATCGCATTCCCAGCAGTGTGTTCGCGACCGCAACCGGCATCGTCTGGGTGGGATGCGTGCGCCAGCTGGTCCGTTTCGACCCCGCCACCGGCGCGGTGCGACGGTGGTCGTCGCAGGATGCACAGGATCCGACCCCTGCGGGGGAGGTGGAGATGCTCGCCGGGCAGGCGGACGGCACCCTGTGGGTGGTCGGTAATCAGGGCATCCAGGCGCGGGCGCCCGATGGTCGTGTGATCGAATCGATGCGGCCGGGCGACAGCCGGGGTCTGCCGCTGTCGGTACGCCCGCTCCATGCGTCGCCGGCGCCCGACGGCAGTGTCTGGCTCGGGACGACTGGCGGCCTGTACACCTGGGATCGCGGCGCCCGCGCCTTCCGGATCGTGCCGGGCAGCCCGGGGCGCCCCGTCAATGCCCTCGCGCAGGATCCGGGCGCCGTCTTCTGGCTCGCGGGCGCCGGTGTGCTGGAAGCCTACCGTTGGGATGGCGCCAGGCTGGTTCTGTCCCGGACCTTCGGGCGGGCCGATGGACTGCCGCTGGCGACGCCGGGCGGCATGGCGATCGACGCGGCGGGGACCCTGTGGGTGACGACCGTGCGTGGCCTGATGCGCTTCGGGCCGTCGACCGCGCGGATGCGCCTGTACGGTCTGCGCGACGGCCTGCCGAGCCAGGAGTTCAGCGAACAGCAGATCGGCGTCTCCCGCGGCGGCCATTTCGCGGTGGGAACTGCGGAAGGCCTGCTGCTGTTCCATCCGGATCGGGTGCATCAGCGGGACACCACACCGCCGCTGGTGGTCGAGCGGCTGGAAGTGCGTCGCGGCGACGATTTGGTGGAACTGGCGCCTCGTGGTCCGATCACCTTGCGTCACGGCGACCGCGACCTTCGGGTGGTCGCGCGCCTGTTGTCGTTCACCGATGCGCATACCCATCACTACCGCTTCCGGCTCGACGGTTACGAAGCGGACTGGGTGGATGCCGACGAGACGGCCGGGCGCGTGTTCGCGCGCCTGGAGTCCGGGCGCTATCTCCTGCACGTGGCGGCACGTACGGAGGACGGCGAATGGGTAGAGTTGCCGTCGGTGGCGATCCACCAGGCACCGGCCTGGTGGCGCACGCTCTGGGCCTATCTCGTCGTGGGGCTCGTCGGCCTGCTGGCGCTGACGCTCGCCGCCGTGGCCTACCAGCGGCGCTTGCGCCGCAGGGCCAGCTGGCACATGACCGAACACAAGCGCGAGGTGGCCGAACACGCCTCGCAGGCCAAGAGCCGCTTTCTCGCCACGTTGGGTCACGAGATCCGCACGCCGATGACCGGCGTGCTCGGCATGAGCGAACTGCTGCTCGACACGCCGCTGGACGCGCGCCAGCGCGGCTATGCCGAATCCATCCGCCGCGCCGGCGACCACCTGATGCGGCTCGTCAACGACGCGCTCGACCTGGCGCGCATCGAGGCCGGCAAGCTGCAGCTCGATCCGCAGCCGTTCGAGGTCGCGCGCCTGGTGCACGACGCCGTCGCGATGTGCGCGCCGATGGCGCGGCAGAAGCTGCTGGGATTCGACACCGTCGTCGAGCCCGACGTGCCGGCCTGGGTGCACGGCGATCCGGGGCGCGTGCGCCAGATCCTGCTCAACCTGCTAGGCAACGCGGTCAAGTTCACCGAACGCGGCAGCGTCGGCCTGCACGTGAGCGGCGGCGCCGACGGGGGCCTGCAGTTCGTCGTCAGCGATACCGGCCCCGGACTCAACGCCGAGCAGCGCGAGCGCCTGTTCCGGAGGTTCGAGCAGGCCGAGGGTGCCCGGACCGCATCGCGCTACGGCGGCAGTGGTCTGGGCCTGGCGATCAGCCAGGAACTGTCCGCGGCGATGGGCGGGCATATCGACGTCGAGAGCACGCCCGGCGAAGGCACGCGGTTCCGCGTGGTGCTGCCGTTGCCGGTCGTGTCCGATCCTCCGCCGCAACCGCTGGACATCGGCCACGAACGCATCACCGCCGCGGTGGGGCTGGGCATCCTGCTGGTCGAGGACGACCAGACGGTCTCGGAGGTCATCGTCGGCCTGCTGGAGTCGCAGGGACACGAAGTGGTGCACGTGATGCATGGCCTGGGTGCCCTGTCCGAGATCGCGATGCGGACCTTCGACCTGGCGCTGCTCGATCTCGACCTGCCCGGCATCGACGGGCTGACGCTCGCGGGCATGATGCGCGCGCACGGCTTCGTGCAGCCGATGGTCGCGGTCACCGCGCGCGCGGATGCCGATGCCGAAGCGGCGGCCCGCGCGGCCGGCTTCGACGGCTTCCTGCGCAAGCCGCTAACCGGCGAAATGCTGTCCGACACGCTGGCCTGGAGCTGGCGGCCGACGCGCGGCGGGGACGAACCGGACGACGACGCGCTCTGAGCTGTCGCCGGCCGCCGGCGCCGGTGCGTCGCAAGGCCCGAGACGCGCGTGGCGGAGGCTTGGCGCCTCCTGCACAAGCCGCTATCCAGACTGCGCCGATGGCCGACGCGTCCCATGATCTGATCCAGCTGCGCCCCGAAGGGCTGTACTGCCCGGCCGGCGATTTCCATATCGACCCCTGGCGTCCGGTGCCGCGTGCGGTGATCACCCACGGTCACGGCGACCACGCCCGGACGGGCATGGGCGCCTACCACACCACCCGCATCGGACTGCCGATCCTCGAATGGCGGCTCGGCGAACAGATCTACGCGGCGCACGAGTACGGCGTGCCCTTCACGATGGGACAGGCGACGGTATCGCTGCATCCGGCAGGCCACGTGCTGGGCTCGGCGCAGGTGCGCGTCGAGGTCGACGGCGAAGTCTGGGTGGCATCGGGCGACTACAAGCGCCAGCACGATCCGACCTGCGCCCCGTTCGAGGTCGTGCGCTGCGACACCTTCATCACCGAGGCGACGTTCGGCCTGCCGGTCTACCGCTGGCCGGAGACGTCCGAAGTCGCACGCGACATCGTCGCCTGGCGCGACCACTGCGCCGAGCGCGGCGAGGCCGCGATCCTCTACTGCTACGCCCTGGGCAAGGCGCAGCGCGTGCTGGCCGAACTCGCGGCGCATACCGACGAACCGGTGCTGCTGCACGGCGCGGTCGCGACCGGCGTGGAGGTGTACCGCCGCGCGGGCGTCGCCATGATCGGGACGCTGCCGGTGTCGGACACCGGCAAGGCGGCGGATTTCGCCGGCAGGCTGGTGCTCGCGCCGCCCTCGGCGGCGGGCAGCGCGTGGATCCGCCGCTTCCGCCGCGCGCAGCAGGGCTTCGCCTCGGGCTGGATGCGCCTGCGCGGCAACCGGCGCCGCCGCAACTACGATCGTGGATTCGTCGTCTCCGACCACGCCGACTGGCCGGACCTGATGCGTACCGTGCGCGAAACCGGCGCATCGCGGATCATCGCCACGCACGGCAACACGGACGCGATCATCCGCGCGCTGCGCGAGGATGGGATCGCGGCCGAGGCGTTCCGGACGGATTTCGGGGGTGAGGAGTGAGGGCCGGCAGCCTTGCTTCGGCTTCGGCTTCGGCTTCGGCTTCGGCTTCGGCTTCGGCTTCGGCTTCGCTCTGGTTCTGGCTCTGCTCTGGCTTTTGCCTTGTGCCTCTGCTTTCAACTCGAGCCGTAGAGCGAGCCGAGCATCGCAGGACGGCGGGGTCGAAGAGCAGCCCATGTCTGAGCGCAGCGAGTTTGGGCTGCGTGCCCCGCCGGCCGAGAAGCGCAGGGGACCGCCGCGGCCGTATCGCGGCGGATCGCGTCCGGCGAAGGGGGTTTTTGGTTCCTTTTTGGCCCGTCAAAAAGGAACTCGCGCGCGCAGCGTGCGAAAGCTTTGTACTTGCTTTCGCTTTTCCGCTTCCAGCGGTAAAGGTGATCAGACGAGTCGCTCAACCCGCAACGGCAACCCTATCCGCAAAAGCGATATCTATGGCTCGTCATTCCCGCGAAGGCGGGGCTTTCAACAGCCGAATGGCTGGTCATCCAGGGACTTTAATCGTTACAGCTTCAACGTCCATGGATTCCCGCCTTCTCAGGAATGACGGGTCGAGAGAATTGCCTGGTCACCCAACGGAGCTTGGCGGCCGCACAGCGAGGGCATGCGCATGAAGCGCTTCGCCCAGCTCTACCGCGAGCTCGACCAGAGCACCGCCACGCTCGACAAGCGCGCCGCGCTGATCCGCTACTTCCGCGAGGCGCCACCGCGCGATGCGGCGTGGGCGCTGTACCTGCTGTCGGGCGGCAAGGTCGCCAGTGCGCGCCGGAAGATCGCCAACACCCGCGAACTGCGCGAGTGGATCGCGGTCGAGTCGGCCACGCCCGACTGGCTGGTCGACGACAGCTACGACCAGGTCGGTGATCTCGCCGAGACGCTGGCGCTGCTGCTCGACGATCCCGCCGACGCATCGGCCGACATCGCGCTCACCGACTGGATCGAGGCGCGCCTGCTGCCGATCGCCAACAAGGACGTCGACATCCGCCGTGCGGTCGTCGTCGAGGCCTGGCGCAGCCTGCGCTTCGACGAGCGCCTGCTGTTCAACAAGCTGCTGACCGGCGCGCTGCGCGTCGGCGTGTCGCAGCGGCTGGTGCAGCAGGCACTGGCCGAACTCACTGGAATCGACATCGCGCGGCTCGCGCAGCGCATGCTCGGCGGCTGGACGCCGACGCCGGATTTCCTGCGCGATCTGCTGTCGCCCGAAGAACTGCCAGGCGACCGCCAGCAGCCGTACCCGTTCTTTCTCGCCTCCCCTCTGGAGTCGGCGCTGCGCGCGGAAGCGGGTTTGCCCGATGCGGCACCTGCCGAAGAGGACGATGCGGAGACGGTGCCCGACATCGTCGCGCTCGCCAACGATCCCGATGCCGTCGCGCGCGCGCTCGGGCCGATCGACGACTGGCTGCTCGAATGGAAATGGGACGGCATCCGCCTGCAGCTGCTGCGCCGCGATCGCGAGGTCGCGCTGTGGTCGCGTGGCGAGGAGCGGCTCGACGGCCGTTTTCCCGAAATCGAGGCGGCGGCGATGGCGTTGCCCGATGGCGTGGTGCTCGACGGCGAACTGCTGGCGTGGCGGGCCGGCGACGATGCGCCGCTGCCGTTCACCGCGCTGCAGACCCGCATCCAGCGGCTCAAGCCCGGCCCGAAGACCCTGGCCGATACACCGGTCCGGTTGCAGGTCTACGACCTGCTCGAGCGCGACGGCGAGGACTGGCGCGCGCGGCCGCAGCACGAGCGCCGCGCAGCGCTGGAAACGTTGATCGCAGCGCACGGGAATCCGCGCATCGTGGTCTCGCCACGTGTCGAAGTCGCGGACTGGGCAGCGGCGGCGCGGTTGCGCGAGGAGGCTCGGGATCGTGGCGTCGAAGGCCTGATGCTCAAACGTGCCGACGCGCCGTACCAGACCGGCCGGCGTCGCGGCGACTGGTGGAAGTGGAAGATCGATCCGCTGACCATCGATGCGGTGCTGCTCTATGCGCAGGCCGGGCACGGCCGGCGGAGCACGCTCTATACCGACTACACCTTCGGCCTGTGGGACGGCGACACGCTGGTGCCGGTGGCCAAGGCCTACTCGGGCCTCGACGACCGCGAGATTCTCGCCCTCGACCGTTGGATCCGCGCGCATACGCTCGAACGTTTCGGCCCGGTGCGTTCGGTGCGTGCGCACCACGTGTTCGAGCTCGGCTTCGAGGCGGTCAACATGTCGAAGCGGCACAAGTCCGGCATCGCGGTGCGCTTCCCGCGGATCCTGCGCTGGCGCCATGACAAGCCGATGGCGCAGGCAGACCGGCTGGACACGCTGAAGGCTCTGGCGCGATGAGCCGCTCGTGTGGGAACGCGCTTGCGCGCGAAGAAAATGGCTCGGGAACGCATCGTCGCGCGCAAGCGCGCTGCCACGGGAATAGCCGTTGAAGCGCCTGCGTGGCCCCGACGCGCCGTTGCGCGCCTGGTTCGAAGCGCAGGGCTGGACCGCGGCGCCATTCCAGCGCGAGGTCTGGCGGCGCTATCTCGCCGGCGAATCCGGTCTGCTGCAGACGCCGACCGGTAGCGGCAAGACCCTGGCCGCGATCGGTGGTCCGCTGCTCGAGGCGCTGGCATCCGCGCCGCGTCCTGCGACGGATTCGAAGCCGCGCAAGCGACCGCCACCGCGTCCGCCGGGCAGCCTGAAGGTGCTGTGGATCACGCCGCTGCGCGCACTCGCGGTCGACACGACGCGCGCGCTGCGCGCGCCGATCGCGGCGCTGGGTCTGGACTGGGTCGTCGCGATGCGCACCGGTGACGCGAGCGCGCGCGACCGGCGTCTGGCGCGCAGCGGCCAGGCCGACGTGCTCGTCACCACGCCCGAGTCGCTGTCGCTGCTGCTGTCCTATGCCGACACCGCGCCGCAACTGGCACAACTGCAATGCGTCGTCGTCGACGAGTGGCACGAACTGCTCGGCAACAAGCGCGGCGTGCTGCTGCAGCTGGCGCTCGCGCGATTGCGACGCTTGAATCCGACGCTGCGCATCTGGGGCGTGTCGGCGACGCTCGGCAATCTGGACGAAGCGCGCGACGCCCTGCTGCCGCATCTGCCCGATGCGCCATTGGTCGCGGGCGTCGCGCCGAAGCGCTTCACGCTCGACACCCTGCTGCCCGGCGAGGACGAACGCTTCCCGTGGGGCGGCCATCTCGGCCTGGCGCAACTGCCGCGCGCGCTCGAGCGGCTGATGCGCGAACGCACCAGCCTGCTGTTCGCCAATACGCGCTCCCAAGCCGAGCTGTGGCATCGCGCCTTGAGCGCGGTCTGGCCCGAAGCGCCGGAAACCCTGGCGCTGCATCACGGGTCGCTGGATCCGAAACTGCGCGCCGCGGCCGAGGAGGGCTTGCGCGACGGCAGCATCCGCTGCGTCGTCGCGACGTCCAGTTTGGACCTCGGCGTGGATTTTCCCGCGGTCGACCAGGTGCTGCAGATCGGCAGCCCGAAGGGCGTGTCGCGTCTGCTGCAGCGTGCCGGCCGCGCCCGGCATCGTCCCGGCGAAGCGGGGCACGTGGTCTGTGTGCCGACGCACGCGCTGGAACTCGTCGAGTACGCGGCGGCGCGCGCCGCGGTCGCGGCCGGCACCATCGAATCGCGGCCGCCGCCGGTGCTCAGTCTCGACGTGCTGGCCCAGCACTGCGTGACGCTGGCGCTCGGCGGCGGCTTCGAATCGGACGCGCTGTTCGACGAAGTGCGCGACACCCACGCCTTCCGCGCGCTCGACGCCACGGCCTGGCGCGCGGTGCTCGACTTCGTCGTGCAGGGCGGCACGGCGCTCGCGCACTACCCGGATTTCCGCCGCGTCGTCCAGGGCGACGACGGCATCTATCGCGTGGAGGACCGGCGCATCGCGCTGCGCCACCGCCTGTCGATCGGCACCATCGCCAGCGACGGCGCGGTGCGGGTGAAGCTGATGCGCGGCGGCGGTCTGGGCTCGGTGGAAGAGAGTTTCATCGGCCGCCTGCGGCCGCGCGACCGATTCCAGTTCGCCGGACGCACGCTGGAACTGGTGCGGCTGGAGGACATGACCGCCTACGTGCGCATCGCGAAGTCCGGCAGCGGCACCGTGCCGAAGTGGTCGGGCGGGCGCATGGCGCTGTCGGGCACGCTGGCGCACGAGGTCGAACGGCTGTTCGAGGCGCCACGCGACGTGCCGGAACTGCGCGCGATCGGGCGTCTGCTCGATCTGCAGCAGCGCCTGTCGGCATTGCCGGCACCGGGCCGCCTGCTGGTGGAATGGATCCACGTGCGCGGCGGCCGGCATCTGTTCCTGTATCCCTTCGCCGGCCGCCAGGTGCACGAGGGGCTCGCCGCGCTGTGGTCGCTGCGCTGGGGGCGCCGGCATCCCAACAGCTTCACGTTCGCGGCCAACGACTACGGGCTGGTGCTGTCGCCCGCGCAGGATGTCGAGCTCGATGTCGAGGACATCGAAGCGCTGCTGACGCCCGAATCGCTGCTCGAGGACCTGCGCGAAAGCCTCAATCTCGCTGAACTCGCGCGCCGCCAGTTCCGCGACATCGCCCGGGTCGCCGGCCTGCTGCCGCCGTCGCTGCCGGGCCGCGCGCCGCGTTCGATGCGGCAGGTGCAGGCGTCGAGTGGCCTGCTGTTCGACGTGCTGCGCCGGCACGATCCCGACCACATGCTGCTGGCGCTGGCCGAACGCGAGGTCTTCGCCGCGCAGCTCGAAGTCGTGCGCCTGCGCGAGACGTTGGAGGACTGCAGCGCGCGCACGCTCGCTTTGCATCCGCTCAAGACGTTCACACCGATGTCGTTCCCGTTGTGGGCCGAGTCGCTGCGCGGCCAGCTCAGCACCGAGGACTGGCGCACGCGCGTGCAGCGTGCCGCGGCGCAGCTGGAGAAACGCAATCGTGGTTGAGACGGCGGTGCCCGGCAGCCTCGCCATCACGCTGGCCGGCGAATCGCTGGTGCTGCTGCCCGAGCGCGCGCTGTGGTGGCCGCGGATGTCGCTGCTTGCGATCGCCGATCTGCATCTGGGCAAGGGCGACCATTTCCGCCGCGCCGGCATCGCGTTGCCGAAGGGCGGCACGGCGCACGATCTCGAACGGCTCGATGCGCTGCTGGCGCAGACCCGCGTGACGCGTCTGCTGGTACTGGGCGATCTGCTGCACGCGGCCGTCATTGATGCGCACTGGCGCGACGCGTGGATGCACTGGCGCGCGGGCAGGCAGGCGTTGTCGGTGGAACTGGTCGGCGGCAATCACGATCGCGCGCTCACCGCGCGTCCGGCCGTCGCCGATGCGCTCGGCATCCATCTGCATCGGCACGCGCTGTCGTTCGCGCCATTCCTGTTCGTCCATGACCCGGCGCATGGGGCGGATGCCGCGGGTTACCGGCTCGGCGGCCATCTGCATCCCGTCGTCCGCCTGCCCGGTGTGCCGCGCCTGCCGGCGTTCCTGTTCGGCGAATCCGCTGGGATGCTGCCGGCCTTCACCGCCTTCGCCGGCGGCTGGCGCGTCGACCGCGAGCCCGGCACGCGCCTGTTCGCGTGCGCGCCAGATGTCGTGGTCGACGTCTCCGGCTGAGACGGCCACACCTGCGCCAGTGGGGTGGCCCACGAACCCGAGTGCGTGTCGGAATGCCGGATGTCGAGGATCGGCAACACACGTCCGGACCTGCCGATGGCGCCGCCACCTGTCGCGCTGGCATGATAGAACCCATGGATCAGGAGCGGCCGCGCACGCGGTCCGCAACAGGGAGCGGGCACCGGGGATGGCGGAATTCGTGAGCACAGCGTTGGGGTATCCCACGCTCGTCTACAGCATCGTGCTGGCGTTCTGCACGATCTACTGGCTGCTCGCGGCCACCGGTCTCGTGGATCTGGATCTCGACGGCCTCGACGCCGTCGAACTGGGCGAAACCAGTGGCCTGGCCGGCATGCTCGGCCGCGTCGGTCTGGACCGGTTGCCGCTGATGCTGGTCGTCACCCTGGTCGCCTTCATCGCCTGGTTCCTGACCTATTTCGTGCATCTGTTCGTGCTCGGGCAGTTCGCCGGCTGGTTACGCTGGCCGGTCGGCAGCGGCGTCGCGCTGGTCGCGTTCGTCGCGTCGGTGTTCATCGCCTCCGCCGTGCTGCGCCCGGTGCGTCTGTGGCTGCTGGCGCGGCGCACGCCGGCGCAGCAGTCGCTGCTCGGACAGGTCGCGGTGGTGCGCACGCCGCTGGTGTCCGAACACGTCGGCATGGCCGATGTCGACGACGGCGGCGCCGGCCTGATCCTGCAGGTGCGCGCCGATGCGGGCACCGACCTGCGCCGTGGGGACCGCGTGGTGCTCGTCGAATTCGACGCCGCCATGCACGTCTGGCGCGTGCTGCCCGAAACCCGGTACCGAACCCTTTGATCCCACGGCCCGCGTCCGCGGGTCTCATGTGCAAGGAGCTGCAATGAGCGTTGCCACGATCGCCCCCTTCCTGATCGGCCTGGGAGTGCTGCTGGTCGCCCTGCTGGGCATCGCGGGCCTGTTCAAGGCCTTCTACAAGAAGGTCGATCAGGGCACCGCGCTGATCGTCAACGACATGAGCGCGCAGCCCAAGGTGCATTTCACCGGCGCGCTGATCATCCCGGTGCTCTACCGCGCCGAGCACATGAAGATCAGCCTGATCACGCTGCAGATCGACCGCCGCGGCAAGGAAGGTCTGATCTGCCGCGACAACATGCGCGCCGACATCGCGGTCGCGTTCTATCTGCGCGTCAACGAGACCCAGGCCGACGTGCTGCGCGTGGCCAAGGCGCTGGGCGCCGACCGCGCATCGGACAAGCACGCGGTCGACGAGCTGTTCAACGCCAAGTTCTCCGAGGCGCTGAAGACGGTCGGCAAGAAGTTCGACTTCACCGACCTGTTCGAGAAGCGCCAGGAATTCCGCGACGAGATCATCGCGGTCATCGGCAACGACCTCAACGGCTACGTGCTCGAGGACGTCGCGATCGACTATCTCGAGCAGACGCCGAAGAACGTGCTCGATCCGTACAACATCCTCGACGCCGAGGGCATCCGCAAGATCACCGAGCTGACCGCGTCGCAGAACGTGGTCACCAACGAGCTCGAGCAGAACGAGCGCCTGGCGATCACCAAGAAGAACGTCGAGACCCGCGAGGCGACACTCGCGCTCGAGCGCCAGCAGGCCGAGGCCGAGGCGCGGCAGAAGCGCGAGATCGAGACCATCCAGGCGCGCGAGACCGCCGAGACGCAGAAGGTGCAGGAAGAGCAGCGCCAGATGTCTGAGAACGCGCGCATCGAGGCGCAGCAGCTGATCGACATCCGCGAGGAGAACCGTCTGCGCGAGGTCGAAGTCGCCGCGCAGAACCGTCAGCGCGCCGTCGCCATCGAGGCCGAACGCGTCGAGCGCGCACGCAAGCTCGAACAGGTCACGACCGACCGCGAAGTGCAGCTGCAGGGCGTGGAGCGCGACAAGGTGGTCGAGCAGGGCCGCATGGACGTCGCCAACATCACCCGCGAGCGCATCTCGATCGACCGCACCGTCGCGGCCGAGGAGGAACGCATCAAGGAACTGCGCGAGGTCTCCGAGGCCGATCGCCTGAAGCAGGTCACCATCCTCGATGCCGAGGCCAAGGCCCAGGAGTCACTGGTGCGCCAGGTCAAGGAAGCCGAGGCGCGCGAGACCGCCGCGCGGCATCGTGCGGTCGAGATCACCACGCTGGCGCAGGCCGAATTCGATGCGTCCGGCAAGCAGGCCGAATCCAAGAAGCTGCTGGCCGAAGGCGTGCGCGCCGAACGCGCCGCGCCGGGTCTGGCCGAGGCCCAGGTCAAGGAAGCGGGCGCGGCGGCGATCGAGAAGGTCGGCATCGCCGAAGCCCGCGTGGTCGATGCGATGGCCGATGCCAACCTCAAGCAGGGCTCGGCCGAGGCCAAGGTGCTGGCCGAGCAGCTGGCCGCGCGTGCACAGGGCGAGGCGCAGATGGGTCAGGCCAAGGCCAGTGCGACCGAATCGCTGGGCCTGGCCGAGGCCAGCGTCATCGAGAAGAAGCTGTTCGCCGAGGCCGAAGGCCTGACGAAGAAGTTCGGTGCGATCGACGCGCTCAGCGATACCGCGCGCGGCCACGAGGAATTCCGCATGACGCTCGACACCAGCCTCAAGCAGGCGCTGGCGGCGTTCGAGGCCGGCAAGGAAGTGTCGAAGGAGAATGCCGAGGTCATCGCGACCGCGCTGCGCAATGCCGACATCGATCTGATCGGCGGCGATGGCGGCATGTTCGAGAACGTGGTCAAGGCGGTGTCGCTGGGCCGCTCGATCGAAGGCCTGACCGAGAAGAGCCCGATCCTGCAGGATCTGCTGCAGCGCTATCTCGGCGTGTCCGGCGCGGCGTTGCCGGCGACGGCCGGTGGCAGCACGCCGGCGCGACGCGTCGTCGAGGGCGATGCCGCCTGAACCCGCATGCGGCCCAGGTCGCCATCTCGAACGCGGGGCGCGCCTTTGACGGCGCGCCCGCGCCAGCCCGGATCGTGAGCCGATGACCGAACAGGAACAGAACCGGGACGCCGCGACGGCGTCCCAGGACGCGCACATCGACCAGGCCGTCGCCCGCGGCGGCGCCTACGAGGTGCTGCGCCGACGCCTGGTGGAGCAGGGCGCGCGCCTGCGCACGCTCGCCGAGTCGCTCAACACGCGCCGCCTCGCCGAGTTCGGCGACAGCCGCATGGAGGTGATCGGACGCTTCCGCATCCGCACCGAGAACAACTGCGTCGGTCGCGACATCGTGCAGATTCCCGGCGACCAGGTGCTGTTCGGCTACAACGTCTACATCGGGCTCAAGAGCAAGACCCGGATCGAGGACGTGTTCGGCCTGTATCGCCTGGTCGAGGCCGATGGCGGCTACGACGTGGTGCCGGTCGACCACGCCGGCACGTTCCTGGCGCAGCCCGGGTTCGTCCACGATTTCACCGAGCTCTACGCGTATTACAAACACGCGCGCCTGCTGCAGCTGATCGTCCGCGAGGGCCGGCTGCTGGCCGCGTTCCAGATCGGCGAGCGCAGTACCGACGTGCGCGTGTTCCGCTGGTCGATCGCCAATAGCGGAGAACTGAGCTATCTCGATTCCCGCGGCGAGCGCGACATCGCGCTGCCGCCGCCGTTCGACTTCGAATGGACCCGCGCGACCCGCGAACTCGCGGTCGATGGCCGCCATCCGCATCTGAACATCCTCGACACGCTGTTCGTCGAGACCACAGGTGGCGACCTGACCGTCAAGGTCGAGAACAACACCGAGACCGGCGCCGGCATCTACAGCGAACCGGTCGACGACCGCACCCAGTCGATCGACGATGCGACCTTCGATTTCGCCAGGGTCGGCACGCTGATCCTGCTCAAGGTGCTGCCGTACCGCGAGCAGCAGTGGCGCGGGCTGATCTACAACACGATCACCGGCAAGATCGTCCGCAACGACGCCATCGTGCAGGCCTGCGTCCAGCTGCCCGAGGACCACGGCATCATCTTTCCCGGCGGCTATTACCTGCAGAACGGTGACCATCGCGCATTCGACGCGCAGATGGACGGCATGCAGTTCAAGCGCGCGATCCGCTCGCCCAACGGCGAGGACGTGATGTACCTCTTCTACGACCGCGCGGCGGGACGGTCGGCGCTGTTCGTCTACAATACGATCCAGCGCGCACTGCAGAATCCGGTGTTCGGCCACGGCTACGCGCTGCTGCACGACGGCCGCATGGTGCTGTTCCACGCCGAGGGCGATGCGCCGACGCGCGTGCATCCGATGCAGGTCTGGCAGACGCCGTTCACCAGCGACGAGTTCGCCGCGCACGTGCCGGTGGGCAACAGCTTCATGGGCCGGATCGGCAACCCGGAACTGGTGCGCGGCATCTCCAACCTGCTCGATCTCGCACGCACCATCGACGGCCGCGACGTGTCGCTGCAGCGCTACCAGTTGCTGGTCCACGACACCCGCCGCATGTTCGACGCCCACCACTGGCTGGAGGACGCCGACAGCGAAGGTGCGGGCGCGCTGCTGCACGAGATCGCCGCGACCGGCGAATCGGTGCTCGACGAGTACGAGAAGGTCGAGGGCATCCGCCGCCAGTCCGACGCGGCGATGCGCGAAGCCGAAACCGCGCACCGCGCGCTGCTGGGCCGGCTGCAGCCTGAAAGCTGGAACCGCATCGAAGAGTTCGTCGAGGCGCTGAACGAGATATCGAAGCAGCGTGGCCATCTGCTGACCATTCGCGAGCTGCGCTACGTCGACACCGATGCCATCGATGCGATGGGCGAAGCGCTGCAGGCCGCGCAGGAGACCGTGGGCGCGGCGACCGGCAGCTTCCTCGCCGGTGAGCGCGCGCTGCAGCCGGTGTCGGAGCGACTGCAGGCGCTGGATACCGAAGCGCAGGCCGCGACGACGGCGAAGGCGCTCGCCGCCTCGATCGGCGAGATGCAGGCGCTGTCCGGCGATCTGGACATGCTGTCGGAACTGATGGCGACGCTGAAGGTCGACGACGCGACCGAACGCACGCGCGTGGTCGATGCGATCTCCGGCCTCTACGCGCGGCTCAACCAGACCCGCGCACGCGCCGACCAGCGCCGCCGCACGCTCGGCTCGGCCGAGGCCGTCGCGCAGTTCGGCGCGCAGTTCGCGCTGTTCGGCCAGGCGATCGCCGGTGCGCTGGCGCTGGCGACCGATCCCGAACGCGCCGACGAACAGCTCTCGCGGCTGATGGTCCAGCTCGAGGAACTGGAGGGCCAGTTCGGCGAGCATGAGCAGTTCCTCGGCGACATCCTCGCCAAGCGCGAAGAGCTGCTGGAGACCTTCGAATCGCACAAGCAGTCGCTGCTCGACGCGCGCCAGCGCAAGGCGCAGGCGGTGTTCGACGCCGCCGCGCGCATCCTCGACGGCCTGCCGCGGCGCACCGAACGCTTCGAGACCGCCGACGAACTCAACGCCTTCTTCGCCGGCGATCCGCTGATCCTCAAGCTGCGCGAGCTCGCCACGCGCCTGCGCGACTACCGCGACACGGTCAAGGCCGACGACGTCGAAGCGCGGCTGAAGGCCGTGCGCGACCAGTCGGTGCGCAGCCTGCGCGACCGCAGCGACCTGTTCGAGGGCGGCGGCCAGGTGATCCGGCTCGGGCCGCGGCACCGTTTCAGCGTCAATACGCAGCCGCTGGACCTGACGATCCTGCCGCGCGGCGATGGCTTGTCGATCCATCTGACCGGCACCGACTTCTACGCGCCGATCGAAGATCCCGAACTGGAAACCCTGCGCGCCTACTGGCAGGTGACGCTGGATTCCGAATCGCCGGACATCGCCCGCGCCGAATATCTCGCCGGTCTGGTCTTGCAGGCTGCGATCGAAGGTCGTGAAGGTCTCGATCTCGACCGGCTGCAGCGCGAACTGTCCGAGCCCGACGCGCTGGAGCGCAGCGTGCGCGCGTTCGCCGCGCCGCGCTATCGCGAAGGCTACGAGAAGGGTATCCACGACCACGATGCCGCGCTGATCCTGCGCGCGCTTCTGCCGCTGCATGCGCAGGCCGGACCGCTGGCGAAACCGCCGGCGGCGCGTGCGCTGGCGATGGCGTTCTGGGCCTTCGGCCGCGCCGGCACCGCTGCCGAGCAGTGGCCGGAACGCAGCGCCGGTGCACGTGCGATCCGCCAGCTGTTCGCGTCCGATGCAGGCGTCGACGCGCTGCGCGCCGAGATCGCCGATGCGCTTGCAGCGTTCGCCGAAACGCAAGCCCTGCCGTTCGATGCCGGAGTTGCGCCGGTCGCGGCCGACTACCTGTTCGAAGAATTGCGCGAGGGTGCGCCGACGTTCGGCATCAGCCACTACGCGCGCGATCTGCGCGAAGCCTTGCGCGAGGCGCTCGACAGCGCCGGCCTGACCGCCGATGTCGAACGTGCACTGTCCGATGCGGACACCCCACTGGCGCAGCGCTGGTCGTTGGCCGCGCAATGGCTCGGCGCGCTCGGCGCCACCGAGACGCATGCCGCGCTGACCGGTTACGTGCCCGAGGCGATCGTGCTGCTGCTCGCCGCCGACGCGCTGCCGTATGCGGTACGCGAGGTCACCCTGATCACCGATGTCGACGGCCTGCTCGGCGAGCACCCGCGCGTGCACGAGGGCCGCCTGCGCCTGTCGCTCGACGGGTTCCTGCAGCGCTTCGACGACCACCGCCTGCGGTTCGTGCCGGCCTTCCACCGCTACCAGACGGTGCGCCAGCGCATCGCGGCGCGCGAGCGCGACGCATTGCGCCTGTCGGAGTTCAAGGCGCGGCCATTGACCTCGTTCGTGCGCAACAAGCTGATCAACGAGGTCTACCTGCCGCTGATCGGCGACAACCTCGCCAAGCAGATGGGCACCGTCGGCGAGAACAAGCGCAGCGACCTGATGGGCCTGCTGATGCTGATCTCGCCGCCCGGCTACGGCAAGACGACGCTGATGGAATACGTCGCGAGCCGGCTGGGCCTGGTCTTCATGAAGATCAACGGCCCGGCGCTCGGCCACGAGGTGCGCTCGATCGATCCGGCCCAGGCGCCCGACGCGACCTCGCGCCAGGAACTGGAGAAGCTCAATCTCGCGCTGGAGATGGGCAGCAACACGATGCTGTATGTCGACGACATCCAGCACACGCATCCCGAATTCCTGCAGAAGTTCATCTCGCTGTGCGACGGCACGCGCCGCATCGAGGGCGTATGGCAGGGTCGCACGAAGACCTACGACATGCGCGGGAAGAAATTCTGCGTGGTCATGGCCGGCAATCCGTATACCGAGTCCGGCGAGGTGTTCAAGATTCCGGACATGCTCGCGAACCGCGCCGACATCTACAACCTCGGCGACGTGCTCGGCGGCATGGAGGACGCCTTCAAGCTCAGCTACATCGAGAACAGCCTGACCTCCAATCCGGTGCTCGCGCCGCTGGCGACGCGCGACATGGCGGACCTCTATCTGCTGGCCGAACGCGCGGCCGGCAAGGACGTCTCGACCAACGATCTCTCGCACGCCTACAGCGGTGCCGAGGTCAGCGAACTCACCGCGACGCTGCAGCGGCTGCTGCAGGTCAGCGAGGTCGTCTACCGCGTGAACCAGCAGTACATCGCCAGCGCCGCGCAGGCCGACCGCTACCGCACCGAGCCGGCGTTCCGCCTGCAGGGCAGCTACCGCAACATGAACAAGCTGGCCGAGAAGATCTCGCCGGTGATGAACGCCGCCGAGCTCGAACAGCTGCTCGACGACCACTACATGGGCGAGTCGCAGCTGCTGACCACCGGCGCCGAGGAGAACCTGCTCAAGCTGGCGGAACTGCGCGGAACGCTCAACGACACCGCAGCCGCGCGCTGGACGCAGATCAAGCGCGATTTCATGCGCGACAAGGCGATGGGCGGCGAGGACGCCGACACCGGCGCACGCGTGGTCGCGCAGCTCGCCGACATCGCCGCCGGCCTGCAGGTCATGGGGCAGGGCAACGAAGCGCCGGTTGCCGCTGCGCCCTGGGACCAGCTGCTGGCCGCACTGCACGATTTGCGCGCGCCGGCGGCGTCGCAGCCTGTCGAGGCATCGCCCGCGGTCGAGGCTGACGCTGCCGGTAGAGCATTCGCCGGCGAACTGCAGACGGTGCTGCGCGAGACCGCGGCGCCGCTGCTCGCACAGCTCGGGCAGTCGGTCGCCGGGCAGGCCGCGCTCAACGCCGCGCTCGCGGAACTGGCGCAGTGGCTGCGCACGCGCGGTACGACGCTCGACAACAGCACGCCGGCACGACGCCGCGAACGGACGCCGGCCGAGCGTCGTCTCGATGCCGCGCTCGACCGCCTCGGCGCAGCCGACCCCGGTCCGGGTACGGAGGACTGATGTCGACCGGCGACGCCGACATCGACGCGGTGCCCGCCGATGCGTCCGGCATCGCGGCCTATGGGGATGCGATCGTCGCCGAACTCGCAGCAGCCGACCTCGCGGACACGCTCGATGCCGCGCCGGCTGCCGCGCTCGTCGCGCGCCTGCGCGACCTGCATGTCGCGATGCGCGCAGCCATGCCCATGCGAGGTCGGCCGCGCGCCGGCCTGTTCGCCCGCCTGACCGGTCGCGATGTCGTCGACCAGCACGAAGCCAAGGCCCTCGGCGCACGCATGGGCGTGCTGCTGATCGATGCCGACCGCGCCGCCGCCGCGCTGCGTGCCGACATCGCCGCCCATCGCGCCCGCCTCGCGGCATCGGCGCCTGCACTCGACAGGCTCGACCGGGCCGCGGCCGCATTGCGCGCCGGCATCGCCGACGATATCCATCACGACCTGCGGCTGCGCCGCGCGCAGCACCTCGAGACCGTGCGCGCGACCCACGCGCTGTCGGCGCGGCAGCTGCAGCTGATCGCCGGGCAGCACGAGGCCGTACTCGCGCACTACCGCAACGTCCGCGACGTGCTGTTGCCGCTGTGGCGGCAACGCGCCGCCGGCGAACGCACCGCGCAGGGCGTCGCGCACGCCGTGACCGCCGCCGACATCGAGGCCGATGTCGCCCATGAACTCGACGCCATGACCGCTACACTCGCCCGACGCGCGCCCGTTCGCGCCGACAGGCCCAAGGAGACCGACGTATGACCGACACCGCCTATCCCACGCACGTGCCGTCGGCGACGCCGGTGACCGACGATGCCGCGCTGCAGTCGCTGGGCCTGGTGCCCGCCGACCGCGCCGACATCGAGGTCGTCGGTCGCAGCCTCGAGGACATCACGCCAGGCAACCTGCACGTGTTCGGCCGCGACGCCGCGAGCAAGACCGCCGCGTTCTCCAGCCAGTTGCTCGACCAGGTGCGCAACAGCGACCTCGACGCGACCGGCGACAAGCTGGGCGAAGTCGTGCGGATCGCGCGCGCGCTCGATCTCGGCAGCTTCGCCGGCCGCTCCAAGGTGCCGGTGCTCGGACGCCTGATCGACCGCATGCGCGCCGGGCGCGACGAACTGGTGCAGACGTTCAGCAGTACCAACCAGCAGATCGAGCGGCTGATGGGCGACGTCGGACGCCAGCAGGACCTGCTGACGCGCCGCATCACCGATTTCGACCGCATGCACGACGTAGTGCTCGACGAGCGCCGCGCGCTGGGCGTGCACGTGATCGCGGGCCGCGAGCGGCTGGCGCGTCTGGCCGCCGAGCAGTCGACGCTGGTCGGCCAGGAAGATCCGCAGTCGCGCACGCGCCGCGCCGAGATCGAGAACGCGATCCGTCTGCTCGACAAGCGCGTCGGCGACCTGCTGGTGATGCAGCACGCCGCCGACCAGTCGCTGCCGATGATCCGGCTGATCCAGGCCAATGCGATCCAGCTCGTCGAGAAGTTCAACACCGTCCGCAACATCACGATTCCGTCGTGGAAGCGGCAGTTCGCGATCCAGCTCTCGCTCGGCGAGCAGAAGAACGCGGTCGAACTGTCGAACGCGATCGACGACGCGACCAACGAACTGATGCGCAGCAATGCCGACCTGCTGCGCCAGACCTCGGTCGAGACCGCGAAGGCCAACCAGCGCGCCGTCATCGACATCGGCACGCTGCGCCACGTGCACGAGCAGCTGATCCAGACGGTCGAGGAAGTCCGCAGCATCCATCGCGACGGCATGCAGCAGCGCCGCGAGGCCGAAGGCGAACTCGCGCGTCTGCGCGACGACGTGCAGAAGCGGCTGGCGGCGCCGACCGAGGGCGTCTGAGCCTCTTCACTGGCCTGAGAAACGAGTACCCGGGACAGAGCTTGCCCCGGACTTGATCCGGGATCGACGCGTGCAGCGCGTCAGGTGAGGGACGGGCTACGCGCAGTCGTCAAAAGCGCCCTCATCCGCCCTCCGGGCACCTTCCCCCAGAGGGGGAAGGAAAAACACTTCGCGCCCGCAGGATCTCAGCGCGCGCTGTACGCGTGCACTTCATCGACCAGCACGCCGACGTGGTCGGGATTCATGTCCGGCGACATGCCGTGGCCGAGGTTGAACACGTGGCCGTCGCGCGAGCCGCCGTTGCCGTCGCGGTAGCTGTCGAGCGCATGGCGCACCTGCGCGCGGATCGCGTCGGGCGAACCGTACAGCGTGGTCGGGTCGAGATTGCCCTGCAGCGCGACGCGGCCTTCCGTGCGACGCGCGGCGTCGCCGAGTTCGATCAGCCAGTCGACGCCGACGCCCTCCGCCCCGGAGCGCGAGAGTTCGTCGAGATACGCGGCATTGCCCTTGCCGAACAGGATCAGCGGTGTGCGCCCGTCGCCGTCGCCACGCTGCAGTTCCTGCGCGATGCGGGTCAGGTACGGCAGCGAGAACTCGCGGTACATCGCCGGCGACAGCACGCCGCCCCAGGTGTCGAACACCTGCAGCGCCTGCGCGCCTGCGTCGCGCTGCGCGGCCAGATACGCGATCACCGCATCGGTGTTGACCGACAGCAGCGCATGCAGCGCCTGCGGATCGTTGAGTGCCATCGCCTTGATGCGGGCGAAATCCTTGCTGCCGCCGCCTTCGACCATGTAGCAGGCCAGCGTCCACGGGCTGCCGGAGAAACCGATCAGCGGCACACGGCCGTCGAGCTCGCGGCGGATCGTGCGCACCGCGTCCATGACGTAGCGCAGTTCGGTCTCCATGTCCGGCACGCCGAGCTTCGCGATGCTGGCCGCGTCACGCACCGGATGGCGGAACTTCGGGCCTTCGCCTTCGACGAAGTACAGCTCCAGGCCCATCGCGTCGGGAATGGTCAGGATGTCGGAGAACAGGATCGCCGCATCCAGGTCGAAGCGCGCCAACGGCTGCAATGTGACCTCGCAGGCGAGATCGGGAGTCTTCGCCATCGCCAGGAAGCTGCCGGCGGCCTTGCGCGAGGCACGGTACTCCGGCAGATAACGGCCGGCCTGGCGCATCAGCCAGACGGGCGTGCGGTCGACGGGTTCGCGGCGGAGGGCGCGGAGGAAGCGGTCGTTCTTCAGGACGGCGGACATCGGGACTGGAATTTCCTGGTGGAGGCGGTGGTCGCGCGGTCAGGCCGGCGCGTCGCTGCCGCGGGCGAACATCAACTGGAAGCCGCGCTTGAGCTGCGCATCACGCGCGGCTTCGAGCGCCTTGATCGCGCTGGGTTGGTCGAGGAACTGGTCGCGGCGCAGCGTGCTGCGGCCGCCGACCTGGCCGGTCTCGCGCAGCAGCACCCAGCCACCCAGCAGATCGGGTTGCAGCGTCAGCTGCACGAATCGCGGGGACTCGTGGCCGTCGGGGTGTTGCTGCAGGAACAGGCGCATGGCGGCAGATTGTACGTGCCGCCCAGTTGCGGTGCCGCACGTATGATCGCGGTCCACGGCCCGCGACGGATTCGAAGATGCGCATGCTCGACTTCAGTTCATGGAGCGCCACCGCGTCCACTCTGTTCGGACTGGTGCTGTTCACCCTCGTCGCGGTCGGCATCCGCCTGGTGTTCATGCAGATCATGCAGCGGCGGCGCGAGCGCGAGAACCGGCAGATCAACGAGCGGCTGAAGACCTTGATCGCCGCCTACAAGACCCTGGGCGGTTCGTTCACCGGAGAACTCGACATCGATCCGCGGCATCTGCGCGACCTGCGTCGGCTGGCGCAGGAGGCGGCGGCCGAACCGGGCAGCGGGCTGCCGGAGATCGACTTCGACTTCGATTCGGAGGGCGCGGTGCGGCGTCGGCGTGTCCGTGATGCGGTCGAGGCCGCGCTGTCGGACGTGATCCTGCTCGGCACCGAGGCGCAGGTGCGGTTGGCGGCGCAGGCGGCCGGCGATATGGTGATGGGGCGTCCGGTACGCGTGTCGGCGCTGGTGGTTTCGCTGCGTGACTTCATCCGCCAGGCGCTGGATCTCGATCCCGTACCCGCCGACCTGACCGTGCCGGACCAGGGACCGGTGCGCGGCGATGCGGGTGGTGGGAAGAAGGGCGGCGCGCAAGGCGGTGGACGTGGCGGCGGCATGGGCGGCGGCGGAGCCGGCATGGGGATGGGGATGGGGATGGGAACGGGCGGTCGCGGTACGTCCGACCCGCCCTGAGGTTCAGCCCCGCAGTACGTCCAGCACCGCGGCATCGGACACGCCCGACAGCACCCGCGCGCGGCCCGCGCCGTCCCAGACGATGAAGCGCAGCCCGTCCGCCTGTGCCTTCTTGTCCAGCCGCATGTGGGCCAGCAGGCGTTCCGGGTCCAGCCCGTCCGGCAGTGCGACCGGCAGTTCGAGACGCTGGAGCAGGTGCTGCAGACGCGTGGTATCGGATGCCGGTGCGAGTCCCAGCCCGTCCGACAACCGCGCCGCCAGCACCATGCCGACCGCGACCGCCTCGCCATGGTTGAGGCCGCCGTAGCCCTGCTCGGTCTCGATCGCGTGGCCGAAGGTGTGGCCGAGATTGAGCAGGGCGCGTTCGCCATGTTCGAAAGGATCGCGCGCGACGATCGCCGCCTTGTGCGTGCAGCTGCGGGCGATGGCCTCGGCCAGCGCCGCGTCGTCCATGGCCAGCAGGGCATCGGCGTGGTCATCGAGCCAGTCGAGGAAGTCCGCATCGCCGAGCGCGCCGTACTTCACCACTTCGGCCAGACCGGCGCGCAGTTCGCGGGCCGGCAGCGTTCGCAGCGCGGCGGTGTCGGCGATCACCGCGCGCGGCGGATGGAAGGCGCCGACGAGGTTCTTGCCCTGCGGCAGGTCGACGGCGGTCTTGCCGCCGACGGACGAGTCCACCATCGCCAGCAAGGTCGTCGGCAACTGCACGCAGTCGATGCCGCGCATCCAGCAGGCGGCGGCGAAGCCGGCGAGATCGCCGATCACGCCGCCGCCGAGCGCGAACAACGTCGCGTCGCGGCGCATGCGCGCATCCGCGAGCGCGGTGGTGACTTGCGCGAAATGCGCGAGCGTCTTGGCCGCTTCGCCCGGCGGCAGCACGTGCCGGTGGATGCGCAGGTCCGGACGCGCGGCCTGCAGCGCGGCGGCGACGCGGTCGGCGTACAGCGGCGCGACGTGCGCATCGCTGACGAGCATCGCCTCGCGCCCGCGGACGCTGCGCGCCAGCAGCGCGCCGTCGTCGAGCAGGGACGGGCCGATATGGATGGTGTAGGGCGTGTCGCCGGCGACGGCGACCTCTCGGGCACTGGTGGTCATGCGATCCGGATACAGGTGTGGGGCACGGCCGACGCGACGGGTGCGGCGCGGCTCATGAGGCGTGCGTCGACGCCACGTCGGCGGCGGCGTCGGAAATGTGTGTCTCGACACTGCCGGCCGGCGGCCGCCAGTACGCCTCGACCAGATGGCCGAGCTGGGCGGCGGCCTCGTTGCAGGCATGCGGGCCGGTGTCGAAACGCAGGTGGGCAGCGTCGGCATACAGCGGCGCGCGTTCGCCGGCGAGGCGCCGCAGCACGTCCGCGCGGTCCTCGCCCGCGAGCAGCGGCCGCGTGCGATCGCGCGCCAGCCGCGCGAGCTGGGCGTCGACATCGGCATGCATGTGCACGACGAAACCGCGCGCGCGCAGCAATGCGCGGTTGTCGGGATCGAGCACCGCGCCGCCGCCAGTGGCGACCACCTGACCCGCGCCGGCGAGGATCTCGACCAGCGCGGCCCGCTCGCGCGCCCGGAAACCGACCTCGCCCTCGCACTCGAAGATCGTCGCGATCGGTGCACCGGTGCGCACTTCGATCTCGTGGTCGACATCGACGAAGACCACGCCGAACCGCGCCGCGAGGCGGCGGCCGATCGAGGACTTGCCGGCGCCCATCGGACCGACGAGCACGAGGTTGGGGGCGGGGTGCATGGCTGCATGCTAGCAGTGGGGGCGGGGTGCGCCGAACGTTGCAGGCGCAAGCTTTGAGTGTGCGGTTCCCGGTTAGCGCGGCTCTGCGTTTGGCTTCCATGGCACAGGCCGTCATCTGGCAGGTCGCAGACCCGAAGGGCGGCGGGCATGGATGCCCGCCGTTTTTCGACCGAGGCAGGATGCCGAGTCGAAAAATCCCGGAACAAATGACACGCCGGATTTGCTTCGTCGGGGCTGGCCCTTTTCTTTGGTTCCGTTTCTTTTGGGCCAGCAAAAGAAATGAACCCGCTCGCCGCAAGGCGAGTGGAAGCGTTTGATCTTGCTTGTC
>Ga0160439_1000120_pt1 | contig 64594 bp, 56 predicted proteins | sample HID1975M_E0MG_FD_108201 | JGI IMG/M metagenome (GOLD analysis project Ga0160439, IMG submission 108201) | Enriched soil microbial communities from UW Madison campus, WI, USA - HID1975M_E0 MG | ecosystem: Environmental > Terrestrial > Soil > Unclassified | place: USA: Madison, Wisconsin...
GACGAGGTAGCGGTCGTCGGTCAGGCGGTAGACGACGAGGTCGTCGAGCACGCCGCCGTCCTCGGCGCAGATCATCGTGTAGCGCGCGCGGCCGGGTGCCAGCGCCGACAGGTTCCCGACGAGCGCCCGGTCGAGCGCCCGCCCGGCGTCCACCCCCGCGACCTCCAGCTCACCCATGTGCGACAGGTCGAACAGCCCCGCCGCCGTGCGCACGGCCTGGTGCTCGGCGATGTCGGAGGAGTACCGCAGCGGCATCTGCCAGCCGGCGAAGCTCGTCAGCGCGGCGCCGAGCGCGACGTGCTCGTCGTGCAGGGGGGACAGGATGTCAACGGGCTCGGTGTCGGCGGGCCGGTTCTCGGCCGGCTGGTCCTCGGTCACTTCGCTCTCCTTGGTGGCGTCCGGCGTGGTCACTCGGCGAACGCCTCGACCGGCGGGCACGAGCAGACGAGGTTGCGGTCGCCGCGCGCCCCGTCGATGCGCCGGACGGGCGGCCAGTACTTCCCGGCCCGCAGGCTGGCCAGCGGGAACGCTGCCTTCTCGCGGCCGTACGGGTGCTCCCAGGTGTCCGACGATACCGACGCGGCCGTGTGCGGGGCACCCCTCAGCGGGGAGTCCTCGACCGTCCACGTGCCGTCGCTGATCTGGTCGATCTCGCCGCGGATCGCGACCAGCGCGTCGACGAACCGGTCCAGCTCGCCCAGGTCCTCGGACTCGGTCGGCTCGACCATGAGCGTCCCGGCCACCGGGAAGCTGAGCGTCGGCGCGTGGAACCCGTAGTCCATGAGGCGCTTGGCGACGTCCTCGGCCGTGACGCCGGTCGCCTTGGTGATGTCGCGCAGGTCCAGGATGCACTCGTGCGCGACGAGCCCGGCGGGGCCGGTGTAGAGCACGGGGAAGTGTTCGTGCAGGCGCGTGGCCAGGTAGTTCGCGGCCAGCACGGCGGTCTCGGTGGCCGCCTTGAGCCCGTCGGGACCCATGAGCGCGACGTACGCCCAGGAGATCGGCAGGATCCCCGCGGACCCCCACGGCGCAGCGCTGACCGGCACAACCCGAGCGTCCGAGGAAGTGGCCGTTATGGCAACCACTTCCTCGGACGCTGCGTGAGCCGGGGTCGGGTCGCCCGGGAGGAAGGGCGCCAGGTGGGCCGCCAACGCGACCGGGCCCACGCCGGGACCGCCGCCGCCGTGCGGGATGCAGAACGTCTTGTGCAGGTTGAGGTGGCTGACGTCGCCGCCGAAGTGGCCGGGCCTGGCCAGCCCGACGAGCGCGTTGAGGTTGGCTCCGTCGATGTACACCTGGCCACCGGCGTTGTGTACGAGGTCGCACACCTCGCGCACGTGCTCCTCGTACACGCCGTGCGTGGACGGGTAGGTGATCATGATCGCCGCGACGCTCGGGCCGTGCTGGTCGAGCTTGGCGCGCAGGTCGTCGAGCAGGATCTCTCCGTCGTCGGCCGTGGCGACCACCACGACGCGCATCCCCGCGAGCGCCGCCGACGCCGCGTTGGTGCCGTGCGCGCTGGCCGGGATGAGGCAGACGTCGCGGTGCTCGCCGCGGCTCTCGTGGTACGCCTTGATCGCCAGCAGACCGGCGAACTCGCCCTGCGAACCGCCGTTGGGCTGCACCGACACCGCGGCGTAGCCCGTGATCTCCGCGAGCCAGTCCTGCAGCTGCGTGACGAGCTCGGCGTAGCCCTGCGTCTGGTCGGCGGGGGCGTACGGGTGGATGCCCGCGAACTCCGGCCAGGAGATGGGCTCCATCTCGACCGTCGCGTTGAGCTTCATGGTGCACGAGCCCAGCGGGATCATCGTGCGGTCGAGCGCCAGGTCCTTGTCGGAGAGCTTGCGCAGGTAGCGCAGCATCGCCGTCTCGCTGCGGTGCAGGTGGAAGACGGGGTGCGTCATGTACGCGTCGGTGCGCAGGGCCCACTCGGGCAGGTCGACGGCCTGGATGGCGCGCTGGACGAACGCGTAGTCGGTCGGGCCGTCGGTGGCGACCTCGACGCTCGTCACGCCCGCGTGGATGAACGCGCGCAGGACCGCGGTGATCGTCGCCTCGGTGGTCGCCTCGTCGCACGCGATCTGCACGTGGTCGTCGTCGGGCGCCCAGACGTTGACGCCCTCGGCGACGGCTGCCGCCACGACCGCGCGCGCACGGCCGGGGACCGCGGTGCGGACGGTGTCGAAGTGGACGTCGTGCTCGACGACGACACCCAGACTGGCGAGCGTGCCGGCGAGCGATCGCGCGAGGCCGTGGACGCGTGCCGCGATCTGCCGCAGGCCGTCGGGGCCGTGGTAGACGGCGTACATCGATGCGACGATGGCGAGCAGCGCCTGCGCGGTGCAGATGTTGCTGGTCGCCTTCTCGCGACGGATGTGCTGCTCACGGGTCTGCAGCGCGAGGCGGTAGGCGGGGGCGCCGTCGGCGTCGACGGACACGCCGACGAGCCGGCCGGGCAGCATCCGCTCGAGGCCGGAGCGAACCGCCATGAACGCGGCGTGCGGGCCGCCGCCGAACAGCGGGACGCCGAAGCGCTGGGCGGACCCGACGGAGACGTCGGCCCCCAGCGTTCCGGGGCTCGTCAGGAGGGTGAGGGCGAGCAGGTCGGCGGCGACCGTGACGAGCGCGCCGCGGTCCTTCGCGGCCGCGATCACCGGCGCGAGGTCGCGCACCTCGCCGGACGCGGCGACCTGCTGCACGACGACGCCGATGAGGTCGCCGTCCACGTCGGGCAGCCCCTCGCTCAGGTCCGCCACCACGACCGGGAGCCCGATGGCCTGCGCGCGGCCCAGCGTCACGGCGAGCGACTGGCCGAAGAGCTGGTCGTCGAGCACGACCGTGCCGGCCTTGTTGCGCTGGCCGCGCCACATGAGCGCGACGGCCTCGGCCACGGCGGTCGCCTCGTCGAGCAGCGACGCGTTGGCGATGTCCAGGCCGGTCAGGTCCGTGACCATGGTCTGGAAGTTGAGCAGCGCCTCGAGCCGGCCCTGGCTGATCTCCGGCTGGTAGGGCGTGTACGCGGTGTACCAGGCGGGGCTCTCGAGGACGTTGCGGCGGATGACGGCCGGCGTGATCGTGTCGGAGTAGCCCTGGCCGATCATCGGGCGCAGCACCTGGTTCTTGGCGGCGATCGCGCGCAGCGCCGCGAGGACCTCGACCTCGGAGCGAGCGGCGGGCAGGTCCAGCGGGGCGTCGGTGCGGATGCTCGCGGGGACGGCGGCGTCGACGAGCGCATCGAGGGACTCGTACCCGACCGTGGCCAGCATGCGCGCCGTCTCCGTGCCGCGCGGGCCGATGTGGCGGTCGGCGAACTCGGGAGCGGCGGGGGTGTGCTCGACCGCCGTGAGGGCGACCGACTCGGCGCTGATCGGCGGGATGAACTGGGGATTCGTCACGTGCTGCTCCGCTGGGGTCGTCCGGCAGACGCCGGGACGGACGATGGGGCTCCCCGCTCTGTCATCCGTGCGCGGGCGCACGACCTGAGAGTTTTGCCGGTCCGCCATTGCCGTGTCAGGGGCTCGGGGCGCGCCGGCTTGCACCGTCGGTGGGCCCGTCGCCGGGCCGCTTTCCAGAGTTGCCTCGCCGCGGCGGTACAGGGGCCTGAGAGATTCCCGGGGAGGGTTGCTCCTTCGGCGTCCCGCCACACGTGCGGGAGCTCTCCCGCCGCGGTTCGAGCAGCGTGTTCAGTTGTCGGGCTCAGCGTACCCGCCGCCTGCCGACGGCGGACCGTCGGACCGTTGCGCGAGATGCCTGCCGGGCCCCGGGCGATTCGACCGCGGGACGGTGAAACGTTTCGCGGCATCCCCCTGGAGTGGGGATTGCGCTTACCGTGACGCGGGCTCTCGGCGACGACGACGTCGCCGCCCTCGACGGAAGAGGCACCTGATGCGCGCCCGGAGAACTGTTCCCTGCTTGCTCGCCGCCGCCCTGGCACTGGGCGGCACGGCGGTCGCGACGTCCGCGTCGGCGGCGACCGGCTGCCGCGTCGACTACACCGTGACCAACCAGTGGGGCGGGGGCTTCGGTGCGGACGTGAAGATCACCAACCTCGGCGACGCGCTGAGCTCCTGGACGCTGACCTGGTCGTTCGGCGCCGGCCAGACCGTCACCCAGGCCTGGAACACGACCGCGACGCAGAGCGGTGCGGTGGTCACGGCCCGCAACGTCTCGTACAACGGCTCGATCGCGACCGGGGCGAGCACCTCGTTCGGCTTCAACGGCTCGTGGACGTCCAGCAACCCCGTGCCCACGTCGTTCGCGCTGAACGGCGTCACGTGCACGGGCGGGACGACCACGCCGACGTCGAGCCCCACGCCCACGCAGAGCCCAACCACCACGCCGACGCCCACCCAGACCCCGACGCCCACGGCCTCGCCGACGACCCCGACGACGCCCGCCGCGGGTTCGTGGCAGGCGGAGAAGCTCGACCGCGGACTGATCAGCGTGCGGTCGGGCAGCGGCAACCTGGTCCAGTGGCGGCTGCTGGGCACGGAGGCCGCCGGCACCGGCTTCAACGTCTACCGCGACGGCACCAAGATCGCCGGACCGGTCACGGCCGGCACGGACTACCTCGACTCGGGCGCGTCCGCGAGCGCGTCGTACACGGTGCGGGCCGTGGTCGACGGCACCGAGCAGGCGGCCTCCGGCGCGGCGCTGAAGTTCTCGAACGGCTACCTCGACGTGCCGATCTCGAAGCCCGGCACCGACTACACCGCCAACGACGCGAGCGTCGGCGACCTGGACGGCGACGGGCAGCTCGAGATCGTGCTCAAGTGGGACCCCACCAACTCCAAGGACAACTCGCAGTCCGGCGTGACCGGCAACGTGTTCGTCGACGCCTACGAGCTCAACGGCACGCGGTTGTGGCGCATCGACCTGGGCCGCAACATCCGGGCCGGCGCGCACTACACGCAGTTCCAGGTCTACGACTACGACGGTGACGGCAAGGCCGAGGTCGCGATGAAGACGGCCGACGCGACGAAGTCCGGCACCGGTCAGGTGATCGGGAGCTCGTCGGCGGACTACCGCAACTCGTCGGGCTACGTCCTGTCCGGGCCCGAGTACCTGACCATGTTCAACGGGACGACCGGCGCGATCCTCGACACGGTCGACTACGCACCGCTGCGCGGCACGGTCTCGAGCTGGGGCGACAGCTACGGCAACCGCGTCGACCGCTTCCTGGCGGGCACCGCCTACCTGGACGGCCAGCGTCCGTCGCTCATCATGGCGCGCGGCTACTACACGCGGGCCGTGATCGTGGCGTGGGACTTCCGCAACGGCAAGCTCACCAAGCGCTGGACGTTCGACAGCAACGACTCCGGCAAGACGTCGTACGCCGGTCAGGGCAACCACCAGCTCATCACGGCCGACGTGGACCAGGACGGCAAGCAGGAGATCGTCTACGGCGCCGCCGCGATCGACGACAACGGTGCGCCGCTGTGGAACACGAAGAACGGCCACGGCGACACCGCCCACCTGGGCGACCTGATCCCCAGCCGGCCGGGGCTCGAGTACTACAAGGTCGACGAGGACGGCAGCAAGCCCGCGTCCTGGATGGCCGACGCGAAGACCGGTCAGATCCTGTGGAGCACGCCGGCCAACGGCGACAACGGGCGCGGGGTGTCCGAGGACATCTACGCCGGCAGTGCCGGGGCCGAGTCCTGGTCGTCGACCGACTCGCAGCTGCTCAACACGTCCGGGGTCGGCATCGGCCGCAAGCCGTCGTCCACCAACTTCCTGTCCTGGTGGGACGCCGACACCTCCCGCGAGCTGCTGGACGGCACGCACATCGACAAGTACGGCACGGGCGGCGACACCCGCCTGCTGACCGGCGCGAGCGTGCACTCCAACAACTCGACCAAGGCCACCCCGTCGCTGTCCGGCGACATCCTGGGCGACTGGCGCGAGGAGGTCATCTGGCCCACGTCCGACGACTCCGCGCTGCGCATCTACGCGACGCCGATCGCCACCACCACGCGGGTGTGGACGCTGCTGCACGACCAGCAGTACCGCACCGCGATCGCGTGGCAGAACACGGCGTACAACCAGCCGCCGCACACGGGCTTCTTCCTCGGCTCGCCGTTCACCATGCCGGCACAGCCGAAGATCTACACCCCCTGACGCGCGAGATGCGGGCCCCGGCGGCACCTCAGCCGCCGGGGCGAGGGGCGCGTTCCGGACGTGCCGCGACTCCTAGCTCGTCGACGAGCTTCTGCACCTGGCGAAGGCTGGCTGGGAACACACCTCCGGCCCTCGCCCGCGCGGGGACGACGATCAGCATCGGGCCGCGGGCGATCGCGACAACGACTGCCGGGCGCGGTGGTGTCCCGGCGCATCCTTCACCCACCGAGATCGACTCGACCTTCTTCCAACGCACACCCACGACACGTCGCGGTGTCCCGGAGCCAGAGCCGCGCCACACCTCGACCCCGAGGTCGTCCCAGGTCAGCACGACGTGCGTACCTCCGCTGCGGCGGAACTTCTCCTTGATCCCCATCGACCTGAGAGCCGGTCCCAGCCCCGCGTCAGCCCATCCGGCGGCGATGGCGGCGTCCGGTCTCGCGGCACGCACACCTCTGCCGAGCCGGGTGCTGATCACCCGAACCCAGGCAAAGATCGGAACAAGGATCACCACCACGATGCCACCGAGAACGAGGCACATCCCAGGCCTGGTGAACCCGTCGGGCGGCTCGGGCAGGAGCAGCCCCGAGAGCCAACAGACGACCAAGGCAGTGGTGAGCACGGCACGGGTTCTCGTCACGGTGTCAGTCCTCTCCTCGTCGGAACCTCCGCGGAGCTCGTGAGCGCCAGCCGTGTGCCGAGCCGTCGCAGGACGCCGACGATGACGGTGACGACGAGCGCTGCCAGGAGCAGGCTCGCCACCATCTGGCCGCCCGTCGTCGGGTGAGAGGTCGTCCGCTGGTGCAGCCACCACCGGCCGACGATCAGCAGGACGGTGCCGGCGATGCCGGCGCGCAGAAGCCAAGGGTTCTTCGTCATGAGGTCAGTCCTTCTCGGTCGACTGGTCGGTCTGGAACTCGGTCGGGGTCTCGCCCGGCGCGGCGGGCCTGGCCGCGGCAGGGACGTCGACCGTTGAGACGATGGCGTCGAAGATCTCGACCATCACGTCAGCCGCGGCCGTCATCGGGGTGCTGAAGCTGAAGAGCAGCAGGTCGGTCGCCGCCGGGAGATCGAGCCAGTAGTCGGCGCGCAGCATGGTCGTGCCCTCAGCCAGGTGCTCCGGGCCGGGTCGTCGCCAGACGCGGCGCAGCAGTGCGCCCCGCTCCTCGACCACCAGGTCGAGGCCGCCGTCGTCGTCCTGCTCCGCAAGCTCCGCGTGCAGATCAGCGATCTCCCTCGCGCGAGGCACGCGGTACGCGGTCACGGAAGCGGGCAACGGGACGTCCTGCCACTGCATGAGGGAGAACGCGAGCAGGAACGCGCCCGCCTCGGTGGCGTCCCGCGCGATGCGCCCGACCTCCTTCCGCAGCTCCGCCCGGAGCGTCGCACTGCGGTCCGCTCGACCCACCTGCCGGTCGACCAGCGCCGCGACGGACCGCTCGCGGCGGTAGGGCGAGCGAACGTCCACGACCCACCACGTGTCGGGCAGCAGGACGTCGACGTGCGGTGAGCGCCCGGTCCCGACAGGGGTGGGCCCGTCCTGCGCGGCCGCGTTCATCGGCCCGCCCCGCTCAGGTTCAGTCGCTCCGCCGCGTGCCGATCGCCCTGGATCCCGCCGAGGCTCTCGACCGCGTGCCAGGCCCCGGGCGCGAAGTCGTCGTTGCCGAGCCTCCAGTCCGCGAAGTCCTGCGCACCGACGATCGACTCGACCCCGACGTAGCTCGAGATCGTCACGTCCGCCGCCTGCCAGGCCCGCGCCCGGGCGACAGCCTTCGCCGTCTCGGGGGACGCGGCCCTGAGCGCCGGCTTGATCTCCCCGAGAGCTTTGAGGTGCTCCCCGAGGTGCCGATCGCCCAGCACGCGCGTGGCGAACTTCGTCCCGGGCTCGGCCTTCCAGAGGTCGCGGAGCGACTTCCCGCGGCGTGCCTCGCGGGCCGCCGCGAGCCCCTTCACACCGAAGATGTCCAGACCGTCCTTGAGTGCCCGCTTGCCGGAGACGCCGCGCGTCATGGCGTCGGCGTCGGCGGACGACAGCCGACTGTTGCTCGGCCCGGCGAGCTTGCGCCGCTCCTTCGGCAGCGCCGCCTTCTTCGCCTTCTGCGAGAGCTGGGTCCCCGCCCTCGGTTCACCTCTGACCGTCTTGCGGGCCAGGCGTTCCGCCTCCTTCCGAGCGGTACCGCGAGCAGCGGCAGCCGTCGTGCGCGCCATGGAACCAGCGGCCCGACCCACACCGCCCGGCACGATCGCGACCACGTCCCAGGCGACGTCGCCCCAGGTCACCTCGCCGTCCATCACAAGCGCGAGGTCGGCGAGCAGCTTGACCGCCGCGGCGACGACGGCGATGAGTGCGAACAGCTCCCCGACGAAGGGCACGAAGGCGAACACGGCGGCGAGGACGCCGAAGACGTTGGAGAGGCTGTCCGCGACGGACGCGATCGCGCGGCACGCGTCCTTGCCCCAGTCCTGCCACCAGCCGTCGTCGAGACCGTCGTCGAGCGCCTCGCGGATGGTGGCGGCGGCCGTCTGCGCGGCTGCCGCCGCTCTCGTCCGGGCCACGTCCAGGTCGGCGACGGCACGGTCGAGCGCCTGCTGCGCCGCGTCCTGCTCGGAGCGGGCGTCCTCGAGGTCCCGGGTCCGGGCGGCGAGGTCGTCGGGCGTCGCGGAGTCGAGCGCCGACGCTGCGGCCACCACCCGGACGCGCGCGGTCTCGAGGCGGTCCGACGCGGCACCTCCGTCGCGGACTGCCCGCTGGGCGCCGTCCTGCGCATCGCCCAGGTCCCGCGAGTACACCCGCAGGGCTCCGCCGACGGCCGTATAGCGCCCGCGCGCGCGGCTGACCTGGTGCGCGACGTCCCGTGCCTTGCTCCCGACGGCCGCCACGGCCTCGGAGCGGTCGGTCCGCTCGTCGGCGATCTGCCGCAACCGCTGGGCTGCCCTGCGGATCGCGTCCGCGACGGCCAGGTAGTCGTCGGCCGCACGACTGACGGCCACCGGCTCGCCGGGCAGCGGCGCCAGCTCCACGCTCACTGCTCACCCCGCAGCGCAGCGGCGAACTGCGTGTCGAGGTCGGCGAACGCGTCGCTCACCGCACCGCACGAGTCGGCGAGGGCGGCGATGTCCTGGACCATCTCGGAGCGCCGGTCGTCCCACCCGTGGGCGAAGTCGCGCACGGCCGCCGCGAGCTCCTCGTGGCCCACGTGCTCGGCGAGCGCGTCGCTGTGCGCGTCGGCGCCATCGAACTCGGCCGCCACCCTTCGCAGCGACGTGCCGGCCTCGCGCAGCGCATCGGTGTCGATCGTCAACCGGTCGGACATCGTTGCTCCCCCTGCCTCGTCGGTGCGTCAGCCGCGCAGTGCGGTGGCGAGCTGCTTGTCCGTGTCCTCGAGGGCGTCCGACGCCTTGCGCAGGTAGTCGCCCAGGCTCGACAGGCCACCCATCAGCTCCGTCGCGCCGTGCGTGAACTTGCGGTACGACTCACCGAACGTCACCGACGCCTGGTCGGTGACGAAGCCCGAGGAGATCAGGCTCTCGATGAAGCCCTTGAGCTCGCCGAGCTTGGTGGTGATGTCGTCCTGGCCGGTGGTGAGCCGGTTGGCGGCGTCGCGCATGTCCCCGTAGGAGACGTTCAGGTTGGTCATGGTTCCTCCAGGTGTTTCCGGCCGGCGGAGGTCTCCGCCTGACCTGAACGCTACGAAGGAACGCGTCCGTTTCGTCCGAGTTATCCACAGGCCTGGTTGGCGACCGGGACCTGCACGCGGCGGACCCGGCCGCCCTCGACGAAGACGCCGCGCCCTGCCGGGAAGTCGGCCCGCGCCATGCGCGGGAAGGGCGTGCGGAACAGGGCGTCGCCGTCCAGGTGGTCGGGCTGCAGGAGCAGTCCGCGGCGACCGGCGCGCACCTCGGCGACGAGAGGCCATGACGATCCCCACCCCGTCGTCTCGCCTTCCGCGATCACCAGGTGGTCACCGCGTCTCGCTGCCCGGACCACCTCGGTGAGCACCTGCTCGGCGGGACCGCCCAGCAGGTCCGCAAGGCCTTCGACGACGAGCACGACGGGCCGGTCGGGATCGGCGGGGGCGGTGACGGCCGCCAGGACCTCGCGCGCCAGCTCGGCCGCCGCCGCCGGGTCGAGCGCCACGCCGGCCCAACGACCGCGGGAGTGGACGGGCGAGCGGCGGTTGCCCACGTAGTACAGCGGCGCGTCGGGCGACCAGCGCCGGACCGCGGCCGCGAGCGCCTCGAGCGCCGTCGTCCGACCGCTTCCCGACGGACCGGCCAGCAAGAACGTCCCGCGGGCGTCGAAGCCCACGGGTCGCAGCGTGTCGTCCGCGACGCCGACCACCGGCCCGCCGTCGACGGCCGCCGGCAACCCGGACAGCGCGACGAAGGTCGGCAGGCGTTCGACGCCGGGCGCGACGACAGGCGACGCGGCGGCCAGCTGCCGCAAGGCCGCGGCCTGACCGGCAGGTGACGACGTGCCGCCGACGACCGCAACCTGCAGCTCGTCGACCTCGCCCGCGAAGACGCCGCGCCCCGGCGGCGACCCCGGACCGAGCACGTCCTTGGGCACGCCCAGCAGCCCGTACGCACCGTCGTCGGCCTGCCGCAGCACCAGCCGCCGCCCCACGCTCCCGGCCAGCGACGTGGGCAGCGCGTTCGGCCGCTCGGCGGCCATGACCACGTGGATGCCGAGCGGACGCCCCTCGGTCACGACCCGCTGGAACGCGGCCCACGTGCCGGTGCGCGCGGCGTCGGCCTCGTGCCCGTCGCGGAAGGCGGCCAGCCCGTCGACGAGCAGCACGATCCGCGGCTCGTCCGGCCGGCCGGCGAGCTCCCGGTACTGCGTGATCGTCCCGGCGTGCGCGGCCGCGAAGCGCGTCGCCCGGTCGTCGAGCTCGTCGCGCAGGCGCCGCAGGAGACGGACCGTGCGCTCCGTGTCGGCGCCGTCGATCACGGCTCCGACGTGCGGCAACGCCTCGAGCATCGCGAGCCCGCCCGCGCCCAGGTCCAGGCCGTAGACGTGGGTCGGCGTCCCCGCGCAGGCCGCGGCGATCGTCCGCAGGACGGTCGACTTGCCCGATCCGCTCGTGCCGAGCACCACCAGCCCGCCGTCCTCGTCGGGCCGCAGGCAGAGCTCGCGCTGCTCCTGCTGCGCGGGCAGGTCCGCCATGCCCACCGCGAACGCTCCCCCGAGAGACGCGAGGTCGACGACGTCCGGCAGGGCGGGCAGCCAGGGCCGCCGCGGCGCAGGGATGTCGAGCGCCGCGGCCCGCACCGTCGCGACCACGCGCTCGATGTCGGTCGGGCCGTCGTCGTCGGGCCGAGGCGTGGCGCTCGTCGGCCGCAGCTCCCACGGCACGCCCGGCCCGAACACGAGGTGCTCGACGCGCACGCCGGCCCGCCGCGGCCCGCTCGACGAGCAGCCGCCCGCGTAGCCGGCCTGGAACATCGCGACTCGGCCGGGCCCGGTGCGCACCGCGCCGCGTCCGGGTATCCCCGGGTCGAAGCTCGCCGCGAGCGCGCTGCCCAGGACGTCGGTGGAGTCGTGCTCGTCGGCCATCCGCAGCGCGATGCGCAGGTTGGTGTTGGCGCGAAGGTTGTCCTTGATGACGCCCGCCGGGCGCTGGGTCGCGAGGATCAGGTGCAGGCCCAGCGACCGGCCGCGCTGCGCGACGTCCACCACGCCGTCGACGAACTCCGGCACCTCCGCGACGAGGGCGGCGAACTCGTCGACCACGATCACGAGTGCGGGCGGCGTGTCGGGATCGCTCGTACGCTCCAGCTCCAGCAGATCCTTGACACCCTTGCGGTTGAACAGGTGCTCGCGGCGGCGCAGCTCGGCACGCAACGAGGTCAGGGCACGGCGGACGAGCGCCGGCGACAGGTCGGTGACGAGCCCGACGCAGTGCGGCAGGTCGGTGCAGTCCGCGAACGCGGCACCGCCCTTGTAGTCGACGAACAGGAAGGTCACACGGTCGGGCCCGTACGCGGTCGCGAGCCCGAGCACCCACGACTGCAGGAACTCGCTCTTCCCCGCGCCGGTGGTCCCGCCGACGAGCGCGTGCGGCCCCTGGGCGCGCAGGTCGAGCACGAACTGGCCGCCCGCTCCCGCGCCGACGACGGCGCGCAGCCCCGTGTCGTGCCGTCGCCTCTGCGGCGGGCCGTGCCGGTCGAGCACGGAGCCGGTCTCGTGCCAGCGTTCCAGCACGGCGGTCGCGCTGTCCGCCGTCTGCGCCCCGACGAGGTCGAGGAAGCCGATGCTGCGCGGCAGGTCGCTCTGGTCCAGCACCGGCGCGCCGGCGTCGACCACGGCGCTGAGCCGTCGGGCGAGCTGCTCGGCGAGGGGCGCGTCCAGCCGTTCGGGGGCCATGGGCGTCCACGTCCCGTCGAGGACCGCCCCGCGCGCCGCCCCGTCGCGCCCCGCGACGACGAACGCCCGGCACGCCGCGGGCAGCCGGTCCGCGCTCGTCGCGCACCACAGCACGTGCACGCCCGCCGACGGTCCCATCTCCGCGAGCCGGACCAGGCGGGCCCGGTCCGCGACCGTGTCGTCCTCGACGACGAGCAGCACGGCCGGTCCGCCGGGGGCCGCGAGGCGCTCGGCGACCAGCTCCTCGAGGCGGGCGACCAACGGGGCGGCCGCAGCCGGGTGCGCAGCGAGGTGCGCACCCGACAGCGGGCTGTGGGGCGAGTCGACGTGCGGCAGCCAGGTGAGCCAGTCCCAACGGGCGTGGCTGAGCGGCGAGGCGAGCGCGGCCACGACCAGCTCGGCCGGCGAGTGCAGGCCCACGACCTGCGCGACGAGGGCACGCGCCACCTCGTCGGCCGCGTCTCCTGCGACGCCCACGGCACCGACCTCGGCCAGGTCCGCCGCGACGGGCACCCCGGTCACGTCGGTGAACCGCGCGCGCACGTCGTCGAGCGCGGCCCACAGTGCCGGCACCGCGGACCCCTTGGTGGGCATCGTCAGCACGGTCCGCGACGGCACGGTCCCCACCCCCAGACGGAGGGTGAGGAAGGTCGGGTGCTCCCGCCGACGTGACCACAGCAGGTCCCCGAGGTCGGCGACGGACGCCACGACGTCCGCGGTCGCAGCCAGCTCGGCGTGCCGCTCGGCCCGCTCGTGCGCCTGGGCGGACGACAGCTCGTCGGCGAGCACGTCGAGCGCCGCCCGGAACTCCTGCTGCTGCCGGCGGGTCTTGCGCCGGTCCCCGATGCGCCGGTCCACGTACGTGCCGACGACGATCAAGGGGCTGAGCGCCAGCAGCACGAGCGTGAGCGTGCTGCGCAGGAAGACGAACAGCATCAGCCCCATGACCAGCGGCGCGACCAGCGCGACGACCGGGAGGCGGCCGGGCGGCAGCGGCTCGGGGACCGTCGGCGCCTCGAGCCGACGGTCCGTGACGGGGGGCACCACGCGCGGCGGGCGGTTGAACGCGACGGCCGGCCCGGGGGCGGGCGCGTCGTGCTCCTCGTCGAGCGCCCGCACGCTCAGCACGGAGTCGCCCAGCAGCACGTAGTCGGACGGCCCGACGACCGCGCGGTCCACGCGCCCGCCGCCGACGACGATGCCGTTCGACGACCCCGCGTCCACGATCTCGACGTGGGCCCCGACGAGCACCCGCGCGTGCGTCCGCGACACCATCGGGTCGTCGATCACGACGTCGCAGTCCTCGCCCCGGCCCAGCGTCGCCACACGGCCGCGCAGCTCCACGTCCAGCCCGGCGGCCGGACCCGTCACCACCTGCAGGCGCGCACGCCCGGCGCGCGACCGGACGTGGCCGGGCCCGACGACGACCACCGACGACCCCGCACGCAGGGCGACGTCGGCCACGGCGGCGTCCCTCGCGAGGGTGCTCACGGTGCCGTCCGGGTGCTCGACGTGCAGCGTCCCGTCGGTGGTGTCGGGCGCCAGGGCGTCCGCGACGTCACCGACCGTCGCACCAGCGTCCGTCGTGACGACGACGCGCACCTCGTCGCCGCTCGCGCGCCGCACCGTCAGACGTGTCCGCACCGCCACCTCCCCTCGTCGGCCCGACCGTAGGCGGCTCGCAGACGGTCTCGTCGAAGTTGTCCCCAGGTCCCGGCCGGGTGTGACGTCCGTGGATCGCGGGGGCAGATCGTGTCCGGCCGTGGTTACCCTGACGCCATGGCTGCCCGCTCTGCCGTCGTCGTGGTCGTCTCCGACCGCTCGGCCGCGGGCGTGCGCGAGGACCGCTCGGGTCCGGCGGCGCGCGAACGGCTCGAGGCGGCCGGGTACGACGTGGACGTCCGCGTGGTTCCCGACGGCGCCGAGTCCGTGACAGCCGCGATCACCTCGGCGGTCGAGGTCGGCGCGTCCGTCGTGGTGACGTCCGGCGGCACCGGCGTCTCGCCGCGCGACCAGACCCCGGAGGGCACGCGCCGGCTGCTGGCCCGCGAGCTGCCGGGCATCCCCGAGCTGCTGCGCCGCACAGGTTCGGTGGCGACGGCGGTCCTGTCCCGCGGCCTGGCGGGCGTCACCGCCGAGGGCGTCGTGGTCGTCAACCTGCCCGGTTCACCAGGCGGCGTCACCGAGGGGCTCGACGCCGTCGTCCCGCTGCTCGACCACCTCGTCGACCAGGCGCACGGCGGTGATCACACGTGATCGCGCTCATCCAGGAAGCACCCCTCGACCTGCAGTTTCACGTGAAACATGTCAGCGACCCCGCAGCCGGCGCCGTCGCGACGTTCGTCGGGCTGGTCCGCGACCACGACCCGTCCGTCGAGGGGCAGGTCACGGGGCTCGACTACTCCGCCCACCCGGACGCGGAGGCCGTGCTGCGGCGGATCGCGGAGCAGCACGCGGCCGACGACGACGTCCTGGGACTCGCCGTCACCCACCGGATCGGGCACCTGGACGTCGGAGAGGCCGCGATCGTCGCGGCCGTCGCCACCGCGCACCGGGCGGCGGCCTTCGTCGTGTGCCGCGCGCTCGTCGAGACGATCAAGGCCGAGGTCCCGATCTGGAAGAAGGAGCTGCTGGCCGGCGGCGAGCACGTCTGGGTGGGGATGACATGAGCGTGCTGACGGACCGGTTCGGGCGCGAGCACCACGACCTGCGGATCTCGCTCACCGACCGCTGCTCGCTGCGCTGCACGTACTGCATGCCTGCCGACGGCGTCCCGTGGCTGGCCCGCTCGACGATGCTCAGCACCGAGGAGATCATCCGCGTCGCGCGCGTGGGCGTCGAGCACGGCATCACCGGCATCCGCCTGACGGGCGGCGAGCCCCTGCTGCGGGTCGACGTGGTGGACGTCGTCAGCCGCCTCACCGCGCTCGACGGCGCGCCCGAGGTCTCGCTGACGACGAACGCGCTGCGCCTGCCCGCGCTCGCCGCACCCCTGCGCGACGCGGGCCTGACCAGGGTGAACATCAGCCTCGACACCCTGGACCGCGCCCGGTTCCACCAGCTCACGCGCCGCGACCGCCTGGTCGAGACCATCGCGGGCATCGCCGCCGCCGAGGCCGCGGGGCTGTCGCCCATCAAGATCAACGCCGTCGCGATGCGTGGCGTGAACGACGACGAGGTCGTCGCACTGACGCGGTTCGCCGTCGAGCGCGGGTACCAGATGCGGTTCATCGAGCAGATGCCGTTGGACGGCGGGCACACCTGGGACCGCGTTCAGATGGTGACGCAGGCGGAGATCCTGGAGCGGTTGTCCGCGGAGTTCACGCTCACCGAGGTCGCGAGCCGCGGCCCCGCTCCCGCCGAGCTCTGGTACGTCGACGGGGGACCAGCGACGGTCGGGATCATCGCCAGCGTGACCGCACCGTTCTGCGGCTCGTGCGACCGGCTACGCCTCACGGCCGACGGCCAGCTGCGCGCCTGCCTGTTCTCCGAGGCCGAGGTCGACACCCGCCAGATCCTGCGCGAGGGTGGCACCGACGACGACCTCGCCGACGCCTACCGCCGCTGCCTGGCCGGCAAGAAGGCCGGTCACGGCATCGGCGAACCCGGCTTCCACCAGCCCGACCGCCCCATGAGCGCGATCGGCGGCTGACGCGGCCTACCCGCCGGCGAAGGGCGGCAGCACGTCGAGGGTGGCTCCTGCCCGGATCGCGTCGTCGCCCTCCACCCGCACGCCGTCCGCGAGCAGGGCGCACCGCGGCAGGACGGGACCGAGGGCCGCGTGCCGTGCGACCAACAGCGTCCGCACGTCGTCGGCCGACCCTGCCGCCACCTGCTCGTCGTCCACGCCCGCCGCCTCGGCGGCCGCAGCGAAGTAGCGGACGGTGATCACACGCCCTCGGCCCACTGCGCGGCGTGCTGCTCGACGATCCGCAGCAGCCGCTCCACCTCGTCGGGCGTGGTCCCGGCCGCGGCGAGGCCCGCGACGAACATCGTCACCGGCACCGCGGGCCGCGCGACCTGGTGCGCGACGTCGCTGGCCAGGTCCAGGAGCCGGTCGATGTCGACGAGCGAACGGTCCACGCCCATCTCGGTGGTCACGCGGTCCACCCAGGCGGGCAGGTCCGCTCCGGGGGCGCGGGGGTCGTCGCTCATGGCTCGATCGTGCCACGCAGTCGCGCGTCGAGTGCGTCCACGTCCGCCCAGGTGTCGGCGTCGGCCGACAACCCGCCGGGGTCGGGCACGTCGACGAGGCGCAGCGTGGCGACGAGCCGGCGGATCGCGGCTCCGCGCGGGTCGCCCAGGTCGGCGAGCACCGCGTCGAGCGCGGCCCGTCGGTACGCCGCAAGCAGGTGCTGCGGCCGACCGTCCCGGTCGACGACGCGGGCGCCGTCGAGGGACCGCGCGGAAGCCAGCAGCGCCGGGACCAGCGGGTTCGCGCCGGGCACGTCGCAGGCGAGCACGACGACGACGTCGGCACCCGGTCCCAGAGCCGCCAGACCGGCCGCCAGGCCGGCGACCGGTCCGCCGCCCGGCGGGTCCTCGAGCACCGTCGGCACGCCCGGTCGCGCCAACGCCGGCGGGCCGACGACGACGACGCGCTCCGCGCCCGCGACGGCCGCGAGCGCGTGGTCGAGCAGCGCACGCCCGCCGACGAGCACCTCCGGCTTGTCCGCACCACCGAGCCGGGTCGCGGCACCGCCCGCGAGCACGACGGCGTCGAACGCGACCGAGCCGTCGTCGTCCGCCGTCACGCCGGCCGTCGTCACGCCCGGTGCCAGTCGCCCGACTTCCCGCCGGTCTTCGACTCGAGCCGCACGTCGCTGATCTGCACAGACTTGTCGAGTCCCTTGACCATGTCGACCACCGCGAGCGCGGCGACGGACACCGCCGTGAGCGCCTCCATCTCGACGCCGGTGCGGTCGGCGGTGCGGACAGTCGCGGTGACGTGCACGCCGTCGTCCTGCACGTCCAGGTCGACGACGGCGCCGTGGACACCGATGACGTGCGCGAGCGGCAGCAGCTCCGCGGTCCGCTTGGCGGCGGCGATGCCCGCGATGCGGGCCACGGCGAGCACGTCGCCCTTGGGGACGTCGCCGGACCGCAACGCCGCGACGACGTCCGGCCCGCACAGCACGCGGCCCGTCGCGGTCGCCGAGCGGACGGTCGGCTGCTTGAGGGTCACGTCGACCATGCGCGCGTGCCCGGCGGCGTCGAGGTGGGTGAAGTCGCTCATCAGGTCACCTTCAGGACGTGGAGGCGCTGGCCGACGACGACCTCGTCGACCTGCGCGGGGACGACGGCCAGACCCTCGGCGAGGGCCAGCCGGGCGACGAGGTGCGAGCCCGACCCGCGCGCGGTGGCGGGCACCACGTGGTCCGGGCCGACGAAGCGCACCGGCATGAGCTGGGCGCGGCCGGGCGGCGTCCGCCACCCCTCGTCGGCGACGGCCTGCACGGACGGGCGCTCGACGTCCGCAGCCCCGAGCATCCGCCGGATCGCCGGGCGGACGAACATCTCGAACGACGCGAACGAGCTCACCGGGTTGCCCGGCAGCGTCCAGATCGGGGTCCCGCCCGGCAGCCGGCCGAGCCCCTGCGGTTTGCCCGGCTGGACGGCGACGGCCAGGAACTCGACCTCGGAGGCGAGCGCGGCCTTGACCACGTCGTACGCTCCCGCGCTGACGCCGCCCGACGTGACGATGCCGTCGACGTCTCCGTCCAGCTCGAGCAGCCGGCGGTGCAGCGCGCTCGGGTCGTCGGCCAGCGGCCCGATGCGGACCGGTTCGCCGCCCGCCTCGCGCACGGCCGCGGCCAGCAGCCAGGAGTTGGAGTCGGGCAGCTGGCCCCGGCGCAGCGGCTGACCGGGCTCGACGAGCTCGTCGCCCGTGGACACCACGGCGATCCGCGGCCGACGACGCACCGGCGCCCGCGCGCACCCGACCGACGCGAGCGCGGCGACGTGCGCGGGCCGCAGCACCGCGCCCGCCTCGACGACGACGTCCCCGGCGGCCGCGTCCTCGCCCGCACGCCGCAGGTGCGCTCCGGGGGCGGACGGCTGGTGCACCGTGACCACGCCGTCGGGTGCCCAGCCGTCGGTCGCCTCGACCGGGACGATCGTGTCCGCGCCGGGCGGCAGCGGCGCACCCGTCATGATGCGCGCGGCGGTGCCGGGCTCCACGACGGGTTCGTCGGGCGATCCCGCGGGCAGCTCCGCGATCACACGCAGCGTCGCAGGCACGTCCGCCACGTCCACCGACCGCACCGCGTACCCGTCCATCGCGCTGTTGTCCCAGCGGGGCAGCGCGTCCTCGGTCCGCACGTCCGCGGCGAGCACCAGGCCCAGCGCCTCGTCGAGACCCACCTCGACCACCGCCAGCGGCGCCGCGAGCGCCAACGTGGCCGCGCGATGCTCGTCGAGCGTCCGCACGCGATCTCCCTCCGAGAGCCAGCCCTGCCGCCCCGATCCTGCCAGGTGACGGGCTGGTCAGGGACGCGCGAGCCAGGCCTGGATGCCGCCCGTCAGGTTGACCGCGTCGATCCCGGCGGCGCGCAACACCTGGACCGCCACCGCCGACCGCCCGCCGACGGCGCAGTGCACCACGACCTCCCGGTCACGCGGCAGGTGGGCGGTCCCGGTCCCGTCCAGCACGCGCGCCAGCGGGATGAGCTCGGCCCCGGGGATCGATGCGGCGGCAGCCTCACCCGGCTCCCGCACGTCGACGAGCACGACGTCCCCCGCGGCCAGGCGCGCGTCGAGCTCGTCGACCGAGATGTCGCGAGACAGACCCTTGCCGCCGAGATCGACCTCTCCAGGGGTCGATCTCGCCGACAGAGGTCGATCTCGCCGGTCGGCCGCGCGCACCAGCGGCAGCGTCGTCCAGCGCGCGCGGGCGGCGTCCACCACCAGCACGCGACCCAGCAGCGGCTCGCCCGCGCCGGTCACCAGCTTGACCACCTCGGTCGCCATGACCGACCCGATCTGCCCGCACAGCGCCCCGATGACGCCGGCCTCGGCGCAGGACGGCACCTCGTCGGGCGGCGGCGGGCTCGGGAACAGGTCGCGCAAGGTCACGGCCGGCACCCCCTCCGGCGGCCGCCCCCAGAACACGGAGGCCTGCGCGTCGAACCGCAGCACCGACCCCCACACCACGGGCACGCCCAGCCGCTCGCACGCGTCGCTGACCAGGTAGCGCGTGGGGAAGTTGTCGGTCCCGTCGACGACGACGTCGTGGCCGGACAGGATGTCGTCGGCGTTCTCGCTGGTCAGCCGCACGCGATGCGTGACGACCCGCACGGACGGGTCCAGCTCGACGACGGCGTCACGCGCACTGTCGACCTTCGCGCAGCCCACGTCGGACGTCCCGTGGACGACCTGCCGCTGCAGGTTGCTGACGTCAACGACGTCGTCGTCGACCACCGTCAGCGACCCCACGCCCGCGGCCGCGAGGTACTGCAGCACGGGCGCACCCAGCCCCCCGGCCCCGACCACGCACACGCGCGCGGCCCGCAGCCGGCGCTGCCCGTCGAGTCCGATCCCCGGCAGCAGCACGTGCCGCGACGCGCGCGCCGCCTGCTCGGGCGTCAGCGGCGGTCCGGGCTCGACGATCGGCGGGATCTGCACCCGCCCAACCTACGTCGCGCCGCCCGCACTCGAGCCGCCCGCCCGCGGCCGCCCCGGCCGCCCGACAGCCGCAGCAACCAGCCGCACCTGTGACGCGAGTGACGGACGAGGCGGCCAGGTCGCCCCAGCTCCCTCACCCGTCACAGGTGCGGCTGGTTCCTGACCTGCCCGGACGCCTGCCACGCCACGATCCGGTCGACCGCCGCGCCGACCACCTCCGCCGACGACGCGAACGAGAGCCGCACCCACCGGTGCCCGTCGACGGGGTCGAAGTCGGTCCCGGGCGTGAGCGCGACGCCGGCCTCGTCGAGCAGGCGGGCGCACCAGGTCACGGAGTCGAGCCCCGAGCCGGAGATGTCGGCGTAGAGGTAGAACGCGCCGTCGGCGGGCGCGACGCGCGTCCAGCCGAGCTCGGGCAGGCGCGCGAGCAGCAGGTCGCGCGATGCTGCGTACCGCGCGACGTCCGCCTCCGCCGCCGCCAGGCCGGCGGGGCTGAACGCCGCGACCGCCGCGTGCTGCGCCAGTGCCGGCGGGCACAGGGCCACGTTCCCGGCGAGCGCGTCGACGGGCGCGACGAGGTCGTCGGGGAGCACGAGCCAGCCCAGCCGCCACCCCGTCATGGCCCAGTACTTGGAGAACGAGTTCACGACGACCGCCGTCGGGTACGCCGCCGCGGTGGGCGTCGCGCCGGGCGTGTACGTGATGCCGTGGTAGATCTCGTCGCTGATCAGGCGCACGCCGTACGCGTCGCACCAGCTCGCCAGCTCCTCGAGACCTGCGGCGTCGATCATGGTCCCCGTCGGGTTCGCGGGGCTCGCCATGACCAGCCCGTCGACGGGCTCGTCGAGCGCCTCGAGCTGAGCGACCGTCGGCTGGTAGCGCGTCTGGGGCCCGCACGGCAGCGACACGACCTCGCACCCGAGCGCCGCCAGGATGTTCGCGTACGCCGGGTAGCCCGGCCGCGCCAGCGCCACGCGGTCGCCCACGTCGAACGCCGCGAGGAAGGCGAGCAGGAACCCGCCCGACGACCCCGTCGTCACGGCCACGCGCGCCGGGTCCACCTCGACGCCGTACGTGTCGTAGTGCGCAGCGATCGCCGCGCGCAACGCGGGCGCACCCAGCGCCTCGGTGTAGCCCAGGCCGCCCGACGACAGCAGCTCCGCCGCCCGCAGGCGCACCGCCTCCGACGCCCCCGACGCCGGCTCCCCCGCACAGAGGTTGAGCACGTCCTCACCCGCTGCCCGGCGCGCGTTCGCCGCCGCCAGGATCTCCATCACCGCGAACGGCGGCACCGCGGACCGCGTCGAGACCTTCACGCCGCGCCGCCCACCTGGTCGCGCACGTATGCCACGACCCCGTCGGCGGCGGCCTCGATCTCCGCCAGGCACGTCTCGAAGTTCTCCGGCCCGCCGTACCAGGGGTCGTCGACGTCGAGCAGGTGCTCGGGGCCGTCGTCGGGCGCGTCCGGGTCGAACGACCGGTACATGACGACGTTCGCCGCCGGGTCGATGCGCCGCAGCGCGCGGGCGTGCTGCGAGGTCATCGCCAGCACCAGGTCGCGCGACGACAGGTCCGACGCACGCACCTGACGCGCGCGGTGGCTCCCGTCGGAGACGTAACCGTGCGCGACCAGGACGTCGCGGGCCCGCCGGTCGATCGGGTTGCCGTGCTCCTCGTCGCTGACGCCCGACGAGTCCACGTCCACGTCCAGCCCCGCCGCCTCGAACCGGTCCCGCAGGACGATCTCCGCCATCGGCGACCGGCAGATGTTCCCCGTGCACACGGTCATCACGCGGTAGGTCATGCGGTTCTCCGTCTGTCGTGCGTCCTGGTGGGGTCCAGCATGGTGGAAGGCCGGGGCCGACGACGACATCGGCGGACCCGGGCGCGGTCGTGCGGCTCCGGATCGGGGCCGTGACGGACCCCGGACCACGGATGAGACGATCGAGACGTGCTCACCACCGTGCCCACCCCCGAAGCCTTCGCCCACGTCGCCGATCTCGCCGCGTTCGTCACGGCGTCGCCGAGCTCGTTCCACGCCGCCGCGGAGGTCGCGCGGCGCGTGCGTGACGCGGGCTTCGAGCAGCTCGCGGAGGGGGACGCCTGGCCCACCGGGCCCGGGCGTCGCGTCGTCGTGCGCGACGGCGCCGTCATCGCGTGGGTGGTGCCCGACGGCGCCGACGCGACCACACCCGTCACGATCCTCGGCACGCACACGGACTCGCCGGGCTTCAAGCTCAAGCCCGTCCCGGCGACGAGCCGCGCCGGCTGGCGGCAGGCGGCGGTCGAGGTCTACGGCGGTCCGCTGCTCAACTCGTGGCTGGACCGCGAGCTGGCGCTGGCGGGGCGCGTGGTGACCCGCGGCGGCGAGCACCTGGTCCGCACCGGTCCCTTGCTGCGCATCCCGCAGCTCGCCATCCACCTGGACCGGCAGGTCAACGACGGGCTCACGCTCGACAAGCAGCGCCACACGCAGCCGGTCTGGGGGCTCGGCGACTCGACCGACCTGCTCGAGGCCGTCGTCGGCGACGTCTGCGACCCCGACGACGTGCTCGGCTACGACCTGACCGTCGTCGACACGCAGGAGCCGCGCACGTTCGGAGCCGACGACGAGCTGTTCGCCTCCGCCCGCCTCGACAACCTGCTGTCCACGCACGCCGCGGTCACCGCGCTGCTCGCCGCCGCCGATCCGAGCGCCATCACCGTCGTCGCCGCCTTTGATCACGAGGAGGTCGGCTCTGCGACGCGATCAGGCGCGGCCGGCCCGTTCCTCGCGGACGTCCTGGCCCGGGTCCGCGACGGCCTGGGCGCCGACCCCGAGCAGGCGCACCGCGCCCTGGCGGACTCGCTGTGCATCTCCAGCGACGTCGGCCACTCGGTCCACCCCAACTACCCCGAGCGTCACGACCCGCTGACCGTGCCCGTGGCCGGCGGCGGCCCGATCCTCAAGATCAACGCCAACCAGCGCTACGCCACGGACGCCGTGGGCATCGCGCTGTGGAGCGACGCGTGCGAGCGCGCAGGCGTGCCCAGCCAGGCGTTCGTGTCCAACAACGCCGTGCCGTGCGGATCCACCATCGGCCCCATCACGGCGACGCGCCTGGGCATCCGGACCGTCGACGTCGGCGTCCCGATCCTGTCGATGCACTCGGCCCGCGAGCTCACCGCGACCCTGGACCCCTGGTACCTGACCCGCGCGATGACGTCCGCCCTGTCCTGACCCCTGATCCAGGACGTCCGAGCAACTGGCCGCTATACCGACCAGTTGCTCGGACGTTGCGGGTCAGTCGCGGGCGGTCAGGATGACCGGCCCCTCGCGCGTGATCGCGATCGTGTGCTCGGCGTGCGCGGCGATGGACCCGTCGGCGGTACGGATGGTCCAGCCGTCGGGGTCGATGACGTAGCCGTCGCCGCCGGCCATGAACCACGGCTCGATGGCGATGACCAGGCCTGCGTCGAGCTTCAGGCCCTTCCCCGCACGGCCCAGGTTGGCGACGTGCGGGTCCTCGTGCATGGTCCGGCCGACGCCGTGCCCACCGAAGTCGGCGTTGATCCCGTACCCGCCGCGGCGGCCGATCGTGCCGATGACCTCGGAGATGTCGCCCATCCGACCGCCCGGCCTGGCCGCGGCGATGCCCGCCGCGAGCGCGCGCTCCGTCGTCTCGATGAGCTTGGTCGCCTCCGGCGTCTGCGTGCCGATCTGGATGGTGATCGCCGAGTCCGCGACCCAGCCCTGCACCTGCGCGGCGATGTCCATGCTCAGCACGTCGCCGTCCTGCAGCACGTAGTCCGACGGCAACCCGTGCAGCGCCGCGTCGTTGACCGACGTGCACAGCACGCCCGGGTACGGCATCGCGCCGAACGACGGGTGATACCCCAGGTAGACGGACTTCGCGCCGGCCGCGTCGATCATGCGGTGCGCGTGGTCGTTCAGGTCGTTCAGGGTCATGCCCTCGCGCGCGACGTCGCGCAACGAGGACAGCACTCCGGCGATGAACTTCCCCGCAGGGCGCATCGCGTTGACTTCGGCAGGTGTCTTGAGGGCCACGCCCCCACCTTCCCACGCCCGGATGCGTTCCAGGCAGGGAACAGCCCGTGGGCCGGTCCCCTCGCAAGGGGCCCTGCCGCGAAGGACGAGGTCGCGGCTCCCACGGGCTGCGGTGACTGCCGGAGATTCGCTCGCCGCCGTGCCGGTTCCGGCTCGACCGCGGGCGGATGGCAATCCGTCCGAGTACTCGGGCGACTAGCGGACAGTCACCTCACGCGTCCAAGAAGACTTCATGTCGTGGACCACCTCCTTTCCCATGTGCCTCGACCGTACGTCCGCATCCCGCGCGTTCCAAGGGTTTTTCGCGGACGGGGAACACGCACCGCCCGACGAGGGTTGCGGCGCACATGACCACCATCGGACTCATCGGCGCCGGGCACATCGGCGGCACCCTCGCACGGCTCGCTGTCGACCACGGCTACGACGTCGTCGTCTCCAACTCTCGCGGGCCGCACACGCTCGTCGACCTCGTCACCGACCTGGGCGACCGCGCCCGTGCCGCGACCGCCGCCGAGGCGGCGGAAGCCGGCGACATCGTCGTCGTGACCGTTCCCTTCAACGCCGTCGACCAGGTCCCGGCCGAGCCGCTGGTCGGCAAGGTCGTGATCGACACCAACAACTACTACTGGGAGCGCGACGGGCACGTGGCCGAGCTCGACGACGGCGCGACCACCAGCGCCGAGGTCCTCGCCGACCGCCTCGGTGACGCGCACGTCGTGAAGGCGTTCAACCACATCACGTCCACGGACCTGGGCTCGCGGGGGCTCCCGTCCGGCTCCGACGGCCGCCGCGCGCTGGCGATCGCCGGGGACTCTGCCGATGCGAAGGCGCAGGTCACCGCACTGATCGACCGGTTCGGCTTCGACGTCGTGGATGCCGGTCCGCTCGCCGAGGGCTGGCGCTACCAGCGCGACACCCCCGCCTACGGCCCGGACCTGGACAAGGCCGGCCTCGCCGAGGCACTGTCCGCCGCCACCCGCTGACCGCCCCGGCCGGGTGCCTCGGCATCCAGCAACCAGCCGCACCTGTGACGGGAGTGGTTCGAGTGACGGAAACCAGTCACCAACGGCACCACCTGTCACACGTGCGGCTGGTTGCTGACGTCAGGGGTCTGGGGAGGCGCACCGGAGGGCGAGCGAGGACGCTGGTCGCATGAGCGCCGACATCCCACCGCGAGCGACGTCGCACCGCCACGCCGGCATCGACTTCAGCGTGTCCGCCACGGTGCTCGAGTCCCTCGACGCGAACAAGCTCGCCGACTTCTACGAGTCGCTGCTCGGCTGGACACGGATCTACGAGGAGCCCGGCTGGGTGATGCTGCGGCCGCCGAACGGCGGCGCGGGGCTGTCGTTCAACACCGACGCGCTCTACCGGCCACCGACCTGGCCGGCCACGGGCCCGCACCAGCAGATGCAGGCGCACATGGACTTCCTGGTCAGCGACCTCCCGACCGCCGTCGAGCACGCGCTCGCCACCGGCGCCCGCCTCGCCGAGCACCAGCCCCAGGACGACGTCCGTGTCCTGCTCGACCCGGCAGGCCACCCGTTCTGCTTCTTCATCGAGGCCGACTGACTACCCCTCCTGGGAGCGGGCGACCAGCTTGTGGCCCAGGACGCCGGCGGCGGCGGCGCTGAGCAGGAACGTGTGCGACTCGACGAGCCGCACGAGCGCGGGGTCCTCCCGGACGTCCTCCGACGACTGCAGCAGGACCGTCCCTGCGCCCGTGAAGTCGTACTGCCGCTCCTCCCCGGACTCGCGCCCGAACATGCTGTGCACGCCCGCGGCGAGCGAGGCCGCCATCCAGTGGTAGTCGTAGTGCACGCTCGGCGACGGGCAGTCGGCCCAGCCCAGGAGGGCGTCGGGGTCGGCGCGGAAGGGCGGCTCGACGAAGATGACGGGCCCGTTCGACGAGGCGAGGAACTTGCCCGTGCCGAGCAGCGTGACGAAGCCGGGGATGATGGACTGCTTGAGCTCGAGGCCGGTCTCGAACGCCAGCAGGTTCGTCTGCCGGATCGTGAGGTTGCCGTCGTCGAGGTCGTAGGAGTTGATGTCGTTGCCGCGGTCGCCGATCACGAGCTTGCCGCGGCCCGCGGCCACCACCCACTCCATGGCGTACAGCGGCGAGGAGAACCGGGCGGCGACCCACGCCGCGCGGGACGCGAACGCAGCGACGCCGGAGAACTCGATCGAGCCGTAGTAGGCGATCATGGCGCCCTTGGACGTGAACCACTCGCCGTCGAGGTCGATGCAGAAGGCGTACGCGTTGACGTTGTCGTTGCTCGGCAGCGACCGGGGGTCGTAGACGGTCGCGTCGATCCCGCTGATCATCAGAACCTCTTCTCGGACGCCTGGACGTAGACCGTGCCGTGGCCGGACACGTGGAGCTGGAAGGCCTCGCCCGAGCCGCGGCCCACGAGGTCGCGCATCCCGACGCTGGCCTTGAGGTCGACGTTCAGCGCCCCGACGTGCCCGACGTACGCCTGCGGGTCGACGCCCACCGTCTCGCCGGTGATCTGCAGGGGGAACGTACCGCCGTGCGAGAGGACCGCGACGGACCCGTGACCCGAGATGCGGGTGGTGTACATGCCCTGCCCGGTCGCGACCCCGCGGACCGCGGCCCGGACCCCGCCCTGCGCGATCATCTCGACCGACGTCTGCAGGCTGGCGTCGTAGGCGAGGAGGCGGTCGGCCTCGACGGTGAGCGAGTCGCCCGTGAGCTCGATGACGCTCACGTACAAGCCCTTGTGCCCGTACAGGACCGACCCGCTGCCTTCGGACGCCATCATCGAAGCAGACTCGCCGGTGCCGTACGCCCCGCCGCCGCCCGCGCTGCGTGACAGCGGCCGGAACGTCACCTGACCCGTGTAGCCGAGCATGGCACCGCGGCGCGCCAGCACCGGGGACTGCTGGCTGACCTGGGCCCGGACGACCTTCTTGTTCACGACCTCGAACGTCATGCCCGCCCCCTCAGCGCTCGGCCGGCTGGATGTAGACGATGCCCTGACCCTCGAACCGCAACGAGTAGGGCTCGCCGCCGTCCTCGCCGACCATCGATCGCCACGAGACGCCGGAGACGAGCGTCATCTGCGTCTGCCCGGTGCCCGCGACGTACGCGTCCGGGTCGACGACGAGCGGCTGTCCGGGCGTGACGGCGAGCGCGATGAGCGGGCCGTCCGAGATGATCGCGCACTGCCCGGTTCCTGTCACGGACGTCGTCGCGAGGCCCTGTCCTGTGTGCATGCCGCGCAGGCCGGCGAACTGCACGTCGAGCTGGAGACCGTCGGTCACCGCCAGGATGTGCTCGGACTCGATCATCAGCCGGTCGTTCGTCAGCTCGACGACGGTGACGTCCATCGCGTCCTGCGCGAGGTAGACGCGCCCGACGCCCGCGCAGGTCATGAGCGAGAGGGACTCGCCGCCGACCCCGCGCTTGAGCGCCGCCCGGAAGCCGCCGGTGGCGCCCATGCCCGCGGACTTGAAGTCGACCTTGCCCGTGTAGGACACCATCGACCCGCTCGCGGCTCGGACCGAGTCGCCCTCCAGGTCAGCGTGCAGCACGCGCTTGCTCGCGGTGAGTACCGCCACCGATCTCCCCCGTCGTCGATCCGTCGAACCGGCGCGAGCCTAGCGGGGATCACCGACGCCCGGAGGGGTGAACCCGTGGATGCAGGGGTGGTTGAACGACACGCCGCGCGGTCAGGGTCGGGCGCGCGGCGTGTCGTTCGACCATGCCTTCAGCGACCGCCGGCCACCAGGTGCTGCGTGTACGCCGGGACCGTCAGGAACGTCGGGAAGACGTCCGCGAGGGCGACCTGCTCGAACAGGTCGGCGGCGTCGTCGAACCGGTCCTCGTCGAACCGCTCGACGGACGCCAGCAGCGCGGCGAGCTCGGACCGCACCAGCTCGCCCGTGATCGGCGTCCCGCTCGCTGTCGAGATCCCCTGGTGGACCCACTGCCACACCTGCGACCGGGAGATCTCGGCGGTGGCGGCGTCCTCCATGAGGTTGTCGATGGCCGCCGCCCCGACCCCCCGCAGCCACGACTCCAGGTACCGCACCGCGACGGAAACGTTCCCGCGCAGCCCCTCGTCCGTCACCGAACCGCCCGCGGACCGGAAGTCCAGCAGGTCGGCCGCCGACACGGAGACGTCGGACCGCAGCAGGTCCCGCTGGTCGATGCGATCCCCGAGGAACGCGTCGAACGCTTCCAGCGCCACCGGGACCAGGTCCGGGTGCGCGACCCACGTGCCGTCGAACCCCTGGCCCGCCTCACGCCGCTTGTCCGAGCGCACCGCCTCGAGCGCCCGCGCCGTGACCTCCGGGTCGCGCCGGTTGGGGATGAACGCGCTCATCCCGCCGATCGCCTGCGCCCCGCGCCGGTGGCACGTCGCCACCAGCAGGTCGGTGTAGGCGCGCATGAACGGGACGGTCATCGTGACCGCGGAGCGGTCCGGCAGCACGAACCGCGGCCCCCGGTTCCGGAAGTTCTTGATGACGCTGAAGATGTAGTCCCAGCGGCCGGCGTTGAGGCCCGCACAGTGGTCGCGCAGCTCGTAGAGGATCTCCTCCATCTCGAAGGCGGCGGTGATGGTCTCGATGAGGACCGTCGCGCGGATCGTGCCGTACCGCAGGCCCAGGTAGGTCTCGGTGAAGCGGAAGACCTCGTCCCACAGCCGCGCCTCGAGGTGCCCCTCGAGCTTGGGCAGGTAGAGGTACGGCCCGCGCCCGGAGTCGATGAGCGCCTGCGCGTTGTGGAACAGGTACAGACCCGCGTCGACCAGGCTCGCCGACGCCGGTCCGTGCTGCCCGGCCCGGTCGACGAACTCCAGGTGCTTCTCGGTCAGGTGCCAGCCTCGCGGCCGGAAGACGATGGTCGGCGTCTGCTCCCCGACGACGTACGACCGCCCCTCCGGCGTCGTGAAGTCCACCTGCCCGCGGATCGCGTCGAACAGGTTGAGCTGCCCGCCGATCACGTTCTCCCAGGTGGGGCTCATCGCGTCCTCGTGGTCGGCGAGCCAGACGCGCGCGCCCGAGTTCAGCGCGTTGACCGTCATCTTGCGGTCCGTGGGACCGGTGATCTCGACGCGCCGGTCCTCCAGGCCGGGGCCCGGACCGGCGACGCGCCACGTCGGGTCGGCGCGGATGCCCGCGGTCAGCGGCAGGAACTGCGGGTCGGCGCCGTTGGAGATCCGGTCGCGCCGGTGCTGGCGTCCCAGCAGCAGGTCGTGGCGGCGGCCGGCGAACCGCGCGTGCAGGTCGGTGACGAAGTCGATCGCCTCGGGGGTGAGGATCGAGTCCGCCCCGCGGACGTTGGCCCCGGTGACGTCGAGACGAGGCCGGGCGAACGGGTCGGTCAGCCGGGACCGGCTGGGCGATGGCGTGATGACGGTCATGGGGTGCTCCTGGGTTCTGCGGCACCGAGATCGACCTTCCGGGGTGAGGCAGACCCTTGCAGGGGTCTGTCTCACCCGGAAACGCCAGTCTCGGCGGGGATGGGTGAAGGGCCGGAGGTGTGGGCGACGACGAGGCGCGGGCGGCTCAGTGGGTGAACTGGGCCGTCTCGGTGGAGCCCGCGAGCGCGAGGGTCGCGCTGTCGGGGCTGATCGCGGTGGCGACGCGGTCGAAGTAGCCGGTGCCGACCTCGCGCTGGTGGCGCGTGGCGGTGTATCCGGCGGCCTCGGAGGCGATCTCGGCCTCCTGCAGGGCGACGTAGGCGGACATCCCCGACTCGGCGTAGCCGTTGGCCAGGGAGAACATCGAGTGGTTGAGCGCGTGGAAGCCGGCCAGGGTGATGAACTGGAACGCGTACCCGTGCCCGGCGAGGTCCCGCTGGAACGAGGCGATCTGCGCGTCGGACAGCTGCGAGCGCCAGTGGAACGACGGCGAGCAGTTGTAGGCCAGCAGCTTGCCGGGGAACCGGTCGTGGATCCGCTCGGCGAACTCGATCGCCAGCCCGATGTCCGGCGTCGACGTCTCCACCCAGATGAGGTCGGAGTGCGGCGCGTAAGCGGCGGCGCGCTCGACGACAGGGGCGAGCCCGGGCCGCACCCGGAAGTACCCCTCGGCGGTCCGCTCCCCCGTGAGGAACGGCTCGTCGCGCGGGTCGACGTCGGACGTCAGCAGGTCGGCACCCAGCGCGTCGGTCCGCGCGACGACGACGGTCGGGACGCCGGCCACGTCGGCCGCCAACCGCGCCGCGGCGAGGGTGCGCACGTGCTGCGACGTCGGGACCAGCACCTTGCCGCCCAGGTGACCGCACTTCTTCTCCGCGGCCAGCTGGTCCTCCCAGTGCACGCCCGCGGCGCCGGCGGCGATCATCGCGTGCATGAGCTCGTAGGCGTTGAGCGGCCCGCCGAACCCGGCCTCGGCGTCGGCGACGATCGGCGCGAGCCACTCGCGGGTGCGGCGGCCGTTCTCCGCGACGTCGATCTGGTCCGCGCGCAGCAGCGCGTTGTTGATGCGCCGCACGACGGCCGGCACCGAGTTGGCCGGGTACAGCGACTGGTCCGGGTACGTCTGGCCGGACAGGTTCGCGTCGGCGGCCACCTGCCAGCCGGACAGGTAGATCGCCTCGAGCCCGGCGCGGACCTGCTGGACGGCCTGGTTGCCGGTCAGCGCGCCCAGCGCGGGGACGTGCGTGCGGGTGTGCAGCAGCTCCCAGAGGCGCTCGGCCCCCCTGCGGGCGAGCGTCGGCTCCTCGCGCACGGATCCACGCAGCGCGACGACGTCCTCGGCGGTGTGGGTGCGGCGGACGCCGGCCCAGCGGGGGTCGATCTCCCAGCTCGCGGCGAGCTCGTCGGCCGTCTGCGTCTGGTCACCGGGCTTCGTCGTCGTGCCACCCGGCAGCGGTGCCGGGTGCGTCTGCGTGGTCATGGCTCCTCCTACAGTTCGTCGGTTCTTCTCGGCGTTGTCGCCTGACCACCACGTTCCCGCACCGCAAGCGGTTCTTCCCCGGTCAGAACCGCAGAAGATCGGCGTTCCTTCTCCTGGACGGAAGCGGAAGGAGGTGCGACGGTGGGAGAGCAAGGTGAGGGCGCATGCGCCGAGACAGACGTCTGCGGGCGAGACAGGCGTCTGCATAGGTCTGTCTCGCCCGCAAAGGTCTGTCTCGCGGCGAGGGTGGGAGAAGGAGAAGACGTGACGACGACGACACGTGGCGGGTCAGGCTCGGGCGAGCGGCTCGCCGCCTCGCCGCAGGCCGCGGGTGGTACCGCAGCGACCACACCCCGGGCGGCCGGTGGCATCGACACGCTGGTGCTGGGGCGCCGCATCCGGCACCTGCGCACGGCGCGGAACATGACGCTCGACGACCTGGGCAGCGCGATCGGCCGCGCGCCCTCGCAGGTCTCGATGCTGGAGAACGGGCACCGCGAACCGAAGCTGTCGCTGCTCGCGCTCGTCGCCGACGCCCTCGACGTCCCCCTCGCCGAGCTGCTCCGCACCGACCCGCCGAGCCGCCGCGCGGCCCTGGAGATCGAGCTCGAGCGCGCCCAGCGCGGACCGCTGTTCGCCAACCTGCAGGTCCCGTCGGTGAAGGTGGGTCGCAGCCTGCCGGCCGACGCGCTCGAGGCGCTGGTCCGGCTGCAGCACGAGGTGCAGCGGCTGCTGACGGAGAACGCCGCCACCCCGGAGGAGGCGCGACGCGCCAACGCCGAGCTGCGGGTCCGGATGCGCGCGCAGGACAACTACTTCCCCGAGTTGGAGGCGCACGCCCGCGAGCTGCTGAAGGGCATCGACCACCCCGGAGGCCCCTTGTCCCAGCGCGCGACCGCCGACATCGCCGCCCACCTCGGCTTCGCGCTGCACTACGTCCCGGACCTGCCGCACTCGACGAGGTCGGTCACCGACCTGGCCAACGGCCGCATCTACCTCCCACAGGGCAACCCCGGCACCAGCGACGCCCGCTCACCGCTCCTCCAGGCCCTGGCCAGCCACGTGCTCGGCCACGCCGAACCACGCGACTACGGCGACTTCCTGCGCCAGCGCGTCGAGGCCAACTACTTCGCGGCCGCGCTCATGCTCCCCGAGGACGGCGCGGTCCCGTTCCTGCAGGCGGCCAAGAACGAGCGCCGCCTGTCGGTCGAGGACTTCCGCGACGCGTTCGCCGTCCCCTACGAGACCGCCGCGCACCGGTTCACCAACCTCGCGACCCGGCACCTGGGCATCCCGGTGCACTTCATGAAGGTCCACGAGGGCGGCACGCTGCACAAGGCGTACGAGAACGACGGCGTCGTCTTCCCGTCCGACCCGCTGGGCGCGATCGAGGGCCAGCCGGTCTGCCGGCAGTGGACCGCGCGCGTCGTCTTCACCCTCGCCGACCGGTTCACGCCGTACTACCAGTACACCGACACGTCGTCGGGCACGTACTGGTGCACGTCGCGGGTCCAGCCCTCGTCGCAGGGCGCGTTCAGCGTCAGCGTGGGCGTGCCGTTCGGCCACGTGCGCTGGTTCCGCGGCCGCGAGACGACCGAGCGCTCCGCGTCCCGCTGCCCCGACCCGACGTGCTGCCGCGAGGCCCCCGCCGAGCTGGCGTCACGCTGGGCTGCGCAGTCGTGGCCGTCGGCCCGCCCGCACGCGTCGATGCTGGCTGCGCTGCCTGTCGGCGTCTTCCCGGGCGTCGACACCACGGAGGTCTACCGCTTCCTGGACCGCCACGCCCCGGAGTCCTGACACCACGCAGGACACGACGCGGCCCCGGACCGGTGGGGGTCCGGGGCCGCGCGACCTGGTCGCGGATTCGCGGTCTCAGCGCCAGGTGTCGGTCGGCCCTGCCGGGGAGGGCAGCCGGGCCGAGCCCGAGTCGCGGGTTGCTCGTCGGATCGCGGGTTGCGGGCCGCGAGTCGACGAGAAACCCGCGAGTCGACGGGGCAACGCGATCAGCGCCAGGTGTCCGTGAATGTCAGGGTGCTGCCGGTGGCGGTGCCCGTGCGGTTGGCGCCGGACTCCCAGACGACGTTCCCGGAGCCGTCGCGCTTGACGTACTTGTACTGGAACGACGTGCCCGCGGGCAGGTTCAGCGTCGTGCGCCAGACCGGGTACGCGGCCGACGACAGCGCGACGCCCGCTGCCGGGTTCCACGAACCCAGCGCCGGCAGGTCACCGACGACGTACACGTTCTGACCCCACGTCGTCGTCGCGTTCACGCCGAACGTGACGGCCGTCGTGCCGGACGTCGGCGACGCGGTCGGTGTCGGCGTGGGAGTGGGCGTCGGGGACGGCGTCGACGACGCGCACGGGTCGATGCTGCTGACCGCGCCGTCCTTCACCGCCGCCACCGACCCGCTGAGCGCGTAGTTCTTCGACCCGTTGTTGTCCCACGTGCCGTTGCCGTCGTTGAACGCGGCGGTGATCGTCGCGCCGCCCGCGGCGATCTGCCGGCTGACCCAGCCGGTGCACGCGGCGGTCATCGTCTCGCCGGGCACGGTCGTCCATGCGCCGCCGCCCACCTGGTAGTGGACCTTGTACGCCGACCAGGTCTTGCTGGTCGAGTAGTAGACGGTCGTGGCGCCGGTCGAGCTCGTCGGAGACGACGTCGGGGAAGACGTCGTGCCCGACGTCCGCCCCACGTGGATCGCCAGCGCCCCGTAGGCCGGGACGGTGGCGGTGAACGACCCACCACTGACGGTCACGGGTCGCGAGCAGTCGCTCGCGGCGACGACGTCGCAGTACATGCCGTCGGGCAGCGACGTGGACCAGGTCCGGGTCGACGAGGACCCCTGGTTGTTCAGCACCACGAAGCCCTTGGCCCCGCGGCCGAAGCCGACCACGTTGTTCCCGTCGTCGTACCAGTTCGTCACAGCCGTGCCGGCGACCGCGTTGTGGAAGCCGACCATCCCGGTGATCTCCGTCTTGCGCTGCATGCACGTCCACGCGGCGTTCGAGCAGCTCGCGTCCGGGACGCTCGTGTCCGTCGCGCCGGGCGCGCCGGCGTCCTTGTCGGTGAACGTGTAGCCGGTGTAGACCGACGGTGAGCCGTACGGGTACCCGAGCAGGAACGCGTTGGCGAGCAGGTACTTCGCGCCCCACGTCGCGTTCATGGTCTCGCCGTTGCGCTCGGTGTCGTGGTTGTCGACGAAGACCCCCGCCTGGTTGGACGGCAGCAGGCCGTTGGCGATGTTCTTGAGGCTCGCGATCTGGCCGTTGAACGCGTTCTTGAGCGTGCGGGCGTAGTTGAACTCATGCACGTCGCCGACGCCGACGTACTCCGACGGCTGGACGGGCTCGCCCGATGCGCCGATGACCTCCTGCACCCAATAGGCGCTGGAGTTGGTCAGCTTGGCCTTGATCGCGGCCAGGTCGGCGGCGGGGATGTGCTTGGCCGCGTCGATGCGGAACCCGGCGACACCCAGCGAGAGCAGGTCGTTGAGGTAGCCGGCGATCTTGCCGCGCACGTAGTCGGACCCGGTGCGCAGGTCCTGCAAGGAGGAGAGGCGGCAGTTCTGCACCTGGTAGCGGTCGCCGTAGTTGCTGATGTTGGTGCGGCAGTCGTTGAAGTCGGACGCGGAGTACGGCACGGCCGGGAAGGAGTCGATGCCGTACGACGAGCCGGCCGTGCCGGTCCCCGAGCCGCGGTCGGCTCCCGTGGTGTGGTTGATGACGGCGTCCGCGATGATGCCGACGCCCGCGTCCTTGCAGGTGGAGACCATCGTCGCGAACTGCGAGCGGTTCCCCAGCTTGGAGTCGATCTTGTAGGAGACGGGCTGGTAGGACGTCCACCACTGGCTGCCGGTGACGCTCTCCTGCGGCGGCGAGACCTGGACGTAGGCGAACCCGGCGGCGCCGATGCGGCCGCACTCGGCGGCCACCGAGCTCCAGTTCCACTGGAACATGTTGAGGATGACGTCGCCCTTGGCGGTGACGGGTGCGGACGCCTCGCTGCTGCGGGCGGTTCCGACGACGGCCGCGGCGGTCCCCGCGACGAGGGTCAGCGCGAGCGCGGCGGCGGCCAGCCGGCGCGGGGGGCGTGGGCGGGCGGTGGTCTGGGAGGTCATGAGGCTCCGGCTCTCTGCCCGGCGACGGTGCCGGGTGTCGGGGTTGCCCGGGACCGCGACCCGGGTGCGTCGGTCGACGCCGGTACCGCGCGCGGCGGCAGTGCCCGCGCGGTACGTCCTGCAACTTCTCTGCAAGTTTCAGACTGCTTTGCAGGACGTTACTGTCCGCCCGATGCGGGCGCAAGGGGATGATTCGCACGTCGGACTCCCGGAGAAGCGACCCTGCGGACCTCAGGCAGCGCTCTCCCGTACGATCACGGCGTGCGGATCCGCCTCACCGACATCGCCGAGCATGCCGGGACCAGCATCTCGACCGTCTCCCGGGTCATGAACGGCAAGCCGGGAGTGGCCGACGACGTCCGGCAGCGCGTGCTCGCCGCCATGGACCTTCTGGGCTACGAGCGACCCAAGCAGACGCGCGGTCGCGCCGCGGGGCTCGTCGGGCTCGTCGTCCCCGAGCTCTCCAACCCGATCTTCCCGGCGTTCGCGCAGGCGGTGGAGAACGTCCTGGCGATGCACGGCTACACGCCGCTGCTGTGCACCCAGTCCCCCGGCGGCACCACCGAGGACGCGTACATCGACGCGCTCATCGACCACCAGGTCGACGGCATCGTCTTCGTCTCCGGCCTGCACGCCGACACGCGCGCGCACCACGGCCGGTATCACGACCTCGCCACGCGCGGCGTGCCGATGGTGCTGGTCAACGGCTATGCCCCCGACGTGCCGGCACCCAGCATCTCCGCCGACGACGCCGCCGGCGTGGAGCTCGCGTTGCGGCACCTCGTCTCGCTCGGGCACCGGCGCATCGGCCTCGTCGTCGGCCAGGACCGCTTCGTGCCCGCGCAGCGCAAGACCGCCGCGTTCCTGCGCTGCCTCGTGGCCATGGGCCTGGCGGCCGACGAGGCCGAGGCGCGCACCCACGTCATCACCAGCTTCTACTCGCTCGAGGGCGGCCAGGCGTCGACCACCGAGCTTCTCGCGTCGGGCCACACGGCCGTCGTCTGCGCCTCCGACATGATGGCGCTCGGCGCCGTCCGCGCGGCGACGGCGGCCGGGCACGACGTCCCGCACGGCCTGTCGGTCGTCGGCTACGACGACTCGCTCCTGGCCGCCTACGCGCACCCCGCGCTGACGACGGTCCGCCAGCCCGTGGACGCCATGTCCCAGGCAGCCGTCAGTACCCTGCTCGCGCAGATCGGCGGCGAGCGGGTCTCCCGCACGGAGATGCTGTTCGCCCCCGAGCTCGTCGCCCGCCACTCGACGGGCACCGCACCCTGACCGATCGTACGGCCGACCGACCGCCCCGACCCGACCGGGCCCGTGAGCGTCAGTGGCGGCTCTCGTCGTACCAGACGCCTACCCACTCGTCCCACGTGGGCCCGTCGGTGAGCTCGTCGCCCGCAGCGGCCCGCTCCGCGAGACCGACGGCAACCAGGTCGAGGTAGCGGCGGTGCAACGCGTCGGCCCGCTCACGCGGCAGCGGCAGGATCGGCCGCAGGTGCAGCAGGAGCTGCATGACGTCGGCAGCCGTGAAGCCCCGCGGCACCCGGCCGGTCTCCAGGTCGAGCGCGACCAGCCGCTCGAGCCCCCGGTGCAGGTCGGCGGTGGCCTCGGCGAGGCCCTCGGGCCACGGGGTCACGGCGCCCACGGGCCGTAGCAGCGGTCCGGTGGCGGTCGCGATCTGGCGCCCGACGAAGGCGACGACTGCTCCTTGCGGGCCGGACCTCTCCTCCGCGACGTCGTGCGCGAGCCGGGCCGCCTCCCGGACGCCATGGGTGTGCAGTGCCGCGATCAGAGCCTCGCGGGTCGGGTAGCGCCGGTAGATGGACCCGACGCCGACGCCCGCCCGCCGCGCCACGTCGGCCATCGACGCGTCCTGGTTGCCGCCCGCGAAGACGGCGCGCGCCGCGTGCAGGATCGCGGTGTCGTTGGCGCGCGCCTCCCGCTTGCGGCCGGGTAGCGCGGGCTCGGGCTGGTCGGGCATGCGGTCACCGTAGCCGGTTCGACGGTGCTACATTTAATCGGAACCGCGATTCCGTTCCGATTGAAATCACCAGAGAGCGAGCGCACGTGTCCGCCCCCACCGCCGTCGACCACGGCCGCCTCACCCCCGCCACGCCCCCCGCCCGGCAAGCGCCCGTGCGGCCCGTCGCCAACCCCACGCGTGTCACGGCGGCGTTGAGCATCACCGTTCTCGCGTTCTCGCTCGCGCAGACGCTCGTCGTCCCGGCGCTGCCCACAATCGGCGCCGACCTGGGTGCGGGCGCGCAGGCGACCGGCTGGATCCTGACGGCGTTCCTGCTCGCGGGCGCCGTGCTCGCGCCCGTCATCGGCAACATCGGCGACCGGCTCGGCCACCGCCGCGTGCTCCTGGCCACCCTCGCGGTGTTCGCGCTCGCGACGGTCCTCGCCGCGCTCGCGCCGTCCATCGGTGTCCTGCTCGGCGCCCGCGTGCTCATGGGCGCCAGCACGGCGACCTTCCCGCTCGCGCTAGCGCTCGCGCGCCAGTCGTTGCCGGCCGACCGCATCGCGACGGCGTTCGGCTGGATCGCTGGCATGATCGGCCTCGGCGCTGGTGCTGCGCTCGTCGTGGGTGGCATCGTCGTCGAGGACCTGTCGTGGCGCTGGATCTTCGTGCTGGGCGCCGCGTTCGTCGTGGCCGCAGGCGCGATGGTCGCCGCCTGGGTTCCACGCGGCACGGCCCCGGTCCTCGCCCGTCCCACCGACTGGCCCGGCATCGCGCTCCTTGCCGGTGGCCTCGTCGGCGTCCTGCTGGCCGTCTCCCAGGGCCGCTCGTGGGGCTGGGGCTCGCCGCAGACCCTGGCCGTCGGCATCGGCGGCCTCGTGCTGCTCGCGCTGCTGGTGGTCGTCGAGCTGCGCCGCGACTTCCCCGTCGTCGACGTGCGCACCTTCCGGCACGGCCCGCTCGTCCTGATCAGCCTGCTGACGATCGCCGTCGGCTTCGTGCCCTACGTCTGCTACGTCGCGCTGCCCGTCCTCCTGCAGTCGCCCGAGGCCACCGGGTACGGCCACGGCATGAGCATCACCGGTTCCGCGCTCGCGCTGCTGCCCAGCGCCGTCCTCGTGTTCCTCGGCGGCCGGATGACGCCCGCACTCGTCGCCCGCACCAGCTCGGGCGTCGCCGCCGTGACCTCGGCAGCCGTCATGGCGCTCGGCGCGGGCGGGCTCGCCCTCTGGCCGGGCACCACGTGGACCGTCGTCGTGTGGTTCGCGGTGCTGGGACTCGGCAACGGCATCGGCTACGCGATCTGCGCGCAGCTCGTTGCCGCATGGTCGCCTGCCGCGGAGATGGGCGCCGCGACGGGCCTCAACAGCGTGGTCCGCACCGTCGGTTCTGCGGCAGCCGCACCCGTCGTGACCGCGCTCATTGCATCGGGCGTCACATCGAGCGACCCCACCGCCGCCTTCTCGCAGTCGTTCTGGGTCGCTGCGGCCGCGGCGCTCGTGGGCGTCGTCGTCGCGCTCATCCTGAGCGTGCGTTCCCCCGCGCGGTCCTGACCCGCACGCAGCACGCCCGCGTCCCCGGCCGTCAGCGGTCGCCGGCGCGGGCGCTCGCCTGCTCTACTTCTGCCCGTCCAGGTAGTCCTTGGCCTTGTCGATGACGTCGTCGACCTGCCCGTCCTGGCTGTCGCTGGTCTTGGCCTTCACGGCCTCGCCCGCCTTGTCGAGCGCGTCCTTGGCCTGCTCCTCGTGGCCGCCCAGGGCGCCCTTCGCCTTGTTCACCAGGTCGTCGAGTCCCACGATCCGCTCCCCTTCGTCGGGCCGGCGCCGTCGCCGGCCGTCCCAGTCTGCGCCGGGCCGTTCTGTCGCGCGAGCGCAACGGGTCCGCGTGTGGGCGGTCGGCGCGACGATGGTCGAACCCGACGAAAGGTGCGACCGATGGACCTCCGAATCGAGCTCATCATCCTGCCGGTGACCGACGTGGACCGGGCCAAGGCGTTCTACGCCGACGGGTGCGGCTTCGTCGTCGACCACGACCAGCGCGTCTCCGACACCCTGCGCTTCGTGCAGCTCACGCCGCCCGGGTCGGCTTGCTCGATCGCGATCGGGGAGGGCCTCACCGACGCGACGCCCGGCAGCGTCAAGGGACTGCAGGTCGTGGTGGACGACGCCGACGCGACCCACGCGTTCCTCACCGGCAACGGCGTCGACGCCGCTCCCGTCGAGGACCTCGCCTGGGGTCGGTTCACGTACTTCTCCGACCCGGACGGCAACGCGTGGGCCGCGCAGGAGCTGCCGCGCCGGGACTGAAGGGAGCCGCCGGCACCGGGCCAGGAGGCCCGGTCAGCCGTTGGCGTGCTCGCGCTGGGTCGGCACCTCGTTGACCGTGCGCTGCCCCGGGACAGTCCGGTCGACGGCCGGGAGGTGGTCGGTCTCCGAGAGGAAGGCGTTCGCCTCGGTGAAGGCGTGCGCGTCGTGGCGCTGGGTGGGCACCGTGCTGATCATGTGGTCGGTCATGTTTCTCCTTCGCGTCCGACCACCTCGCCGCAAGGGTCCGTGGCGAGGCAGACCGTCGAGCGTAGGCGCCGCACCCGTGCACTCCGTGGGACCAAAGCCGCACAACGGGCACAGGTGGCGATGATCACCCCGGATCCTGCTCTCGCGGCGTGCCGTGGATGGTCGTGTCAGTGGTCGGGAGCACCCTGGGGGCATGGTGACGATCTCCTGCTCCTGCGGTTCCGTCTCGACGACCCGTCGCAACCCGCTCTCGGGGCTCACGCTGCGCGACCGGGTGGAGGTGATCCGCGCTGCACACTCGGTGCACAGCGGGTTCCTGGCGCTGGAGGTGGATGCCGCCTGGCACCCGTCGTCGGCCGATCCCGACGTCTCGTGCGTCGTGCTCGCTGACCTGGACGCGGTCGACGCGAGCGAGGGCCTCACCCCGCAGGAGGCGCGCATGGTGCAGGACCTGCTGGAGGTCGCCCACGTGCGCGGGCGGCTGCTCGCCCGGGCCGTGGACCACGGCCCGCTGCGCGTACAGGTGGCCCCGGCCGACGATTTCGCCGGCACGGTCACCTACGTGGTGCAGGACGGCCCGACGACGCTGCTGGAGATCGACGAGCCCTACGACGCCCAGCTCTTCGCGGACCTGGCCGACGCCACCGCGACGCTCGGCCGGACGGCGATCGTGCAGGTGGACGGCCTGGCGGGACGCATCGGCCTGGCCGCAGCCCTCGCAGGCGTACGCCGGGCCCGCACGTCCTCGGTCGCGTGAGCTGGTCGGGTCACACCAGCTTGGGGTAGAAGACGAGCAGCGACGCGGCCACGAGGAACAGCACGATCCCGAGGCCCAGCAGCACGTCGCGGCCGTGCGGTGACTTCATCCGCCCTGACATGGCCGCGAAGAACAGGACCGACGCGAACACGATCGTCAGGACGGTGTAGTTGTCGCCGCGCTGGTTGTTGCGCAGCGCCTCGGCGTACTTGACGTCCGCGCGGTGGTCGGCAGCCTTCGCGAGCGCCGCCTCGGGGATCGCGTACTCGGGCAGGTCGAACGGCGTCGGCGCCGCGTCCGGGTTCTGCAGCGGCTTCGACGCCATCCAGACCGGGAACGCCGTCTTGAGCGGCTCGGGGAACCGATCAGCCAGGAAGTCGGCGAGCTCGGTGTTCTTGTCCGCGTAGGCGGCCGCCCACTGGGCGAAGAGATTCGCCTGCAGGGAGGTCTTGCGGTTGACCACGCTCTCGTAGCGGTTGGCCTCGATCCGGGCGCTCGACGCCTGGCTGAACGAGATCGACATGGCCCCGCCCCACTTGCTGGACTGGAACCCGACCCACGCGGTCATGATCGTCGTCACCGACAGCAGCACGACGACGACGATCTCGCGCCAGTCGACGGTCTTCGCGCTCACGTCCTCGCTCATGAGCCGATCTTGCCGCCAGGTGACTGACCCCGCAGGTCAGGAGCGCATCAGGTGCGCTGCGGTGGGGACACCGGCCGCTCGAGCAGCGTGACCTCGAACGTCGGGAACACCTGGCGACCCACCGCGACGAAGCCCAGCGACTCGTAGTAGGCCCGCAGCGCGGGGTTGGTGGTCCGGCAGTCGAGCCGCTGCAGGCCCACCCCGGCGGCGCTCCCCTGCTCGCGCGCCCAGTCCAGCAGCCGGCGCCCGAGGCCCGATCCCGTCGCGCGCCGGTCGACCATGAGCCCGTGCACGTAGACCGCGGGCGTGGCGTCGTCGCCCCAGAAGTCCGGGTCGCTCCACATGAGCCGCAGGCTCGCGACGATTCCGTCGTCGTCCCGCACCACACGCACCTGCCCGCTCGCCACCTGCTCGGCGACCCGCTCCCTCGGCAGCGACCCGACCGGCCACTGCACCAGACCTCGCTCCGCCATCCAGTCCTCGAGCGAACGCCGCAGCGCGAACAACGCCTCCGCGTCCTCCGCCGCCGCGGCCTCCACTCTCAGCTCTTCCATGGCGTCGTGGTCGTCCATGGCGCCATCGTCTCAGTCGGTCGGCGCGGGATCGCAGGGCAGCCATCGGGTGTCGTCGGACGCCACGGACAGCCAGGTCCTGCCGATGGTCATGACCCCGTGGGGATACAGCTTCACGGCGACCTCGGACTCCCCGGCGAGCGCGGTCAGGGCGGCCGTGGTGTCGTGCGCGCGCAGGGCGCGACGTGTCCCGTCGTCCTGGACCACCACGATCCGCTGGTCGTCCACCTCCTCGAGCCGCACCGGCCGACCCACCGAACGGAAGGCGAGCTTCAGCTGCAGCGGGTCCGCCTGATGACCGGGGATCCGCCGGCCGCACCGCGACCGTGGCCGGTCCTCGGTGCGCGGTGCCACACCCCACGAGCCGTCCTGCAGCTCGTAGCCCGCGCGACGCAGCGCACGCACGTGGTCGATGCGGCCGTAGAAGGATCCCTCGATGTCACCAAAGCTGCACATGGCGCCGGTCTCGTCGGCGCCCAGGACGAGGGTCTGCTCGCCGTACTGGTCGAGCACCCCGACGACCCGCAGATGCGTGAACCGTCCGTGCCCGACGTCCATGGGCGGCGTGACGCGGTAGAGCGCGACCACCTCCCACCGCCCCGGAGTCGGCGGCATCGGGATGTTCGCGACGAGGTGCGCGACCCCGACGAGGGGCAGGGCGGGGTGCTCCCACTCGCCCCACTCGTTTTTGCGTGCGGACATGACTGCCTCCGGGGGCTCGACCTTCTTCCGCACCCGACCGGGCGCGGCGGATCTTCCTCCGGGGGCACCGTGCGGTCAGCGCGGTTGCCAGGCGTCGAGCCGGAGGGCTTGTCGACGCGCTTCTTGATCGAGACCGATGCTAGCCGTCGGCTCCGACACGATCGCCGGCAGCAGGTCAGGCCACGCCAGTACGCCAGCGGTGCGCCCCGCCGCCTACCTCATCGCGTCTGAATGGTCCGTCTTGCTCCGCGGGCGGTGCGCGAGTGCCAGCGCAGCGCCCACCGCGCAGGCGACCGCACCAAGGAGCGCGACGTCCGTCGGCAGGCTCGTCGGGATGCCCAGGTAGACACAGAACCCGAGGATGCGGTGCAGACCCCAGGGGAGCAGCGCGAGCTGGTCGTTCCAGGCGGTCAGGACCTCCTCGAGCCCGACGAGGGCGACGATCGCGCCGCCGACGAGCAGCACCGCGCCGGCCGCGAGCGTGACGGTGCCTGCCGCGCGGCGGCGGGTGGCTGCGGGGCGCAGCGCGCCGAACACCGCGACGAAGAGCCAGCAGAAGGCCGCGAACGCGACGGTCACGTAGGCGGCACGCTGGCCGGGCAGGGTCCAGAACCCGAACCAGTACCGGCCGGGCCCGCGCCAGGACAGGACGGCCAGCAGCAGCGGGCTGCGCAGGAGCGCCACTCCCCCGACGGCCGCCAGCACGCTCGATCGTCGCGTGCTCGGCGCGCACCACACCGCGACGAGGGCGAAGAGCACCCATGCGCCGAGCGTCAGGAGGAGGTGCACGGGCGCCGCAAACCACGTGTACACGCATCGGGAGAGTAGAAGTACAACTGCTGGCACGCCCACCAGGACCGCCCGATCCAGACGCCCCGCGGGTGCCGTGTCGAGCCGCCACGGGCGGGTCGCCCCCGTCCAGAGCAGGTGGAACCCGCGGTGACCGGCGAAGCGGGGTCGTCGTCGGGACCACGCACCGAGGGCGAGGGCACCGACGACGACCACCAGCAGCCCTCGCGCCGCCCACGCCATCGCGGCGTCCCGACCCGACCGCTCCAGCCCCAGGTCCGCGGCTGTGAAGTTGTACGCCGGCAGCTGCAGGTCGTCGCCGTACCGCTCCTCGTGCGTGGCGCGAGCGGACGCGAACCGCCGCTCGGCCGCCTGCGCCGCCGTCCGCGCCGCACCCGATCCGGTGTCCAGCCACTGCGCGTGCCGCAGCATCGTCTCGCGGTAGGCGTCGAGCGTGGTGAACAGGTCCGCCTCGTAGTCGAGCGCGTCGAGGAACGCGGTTCTCTGGGCCGCATCGGTCCACGTGGCTGCGTCTGTCCCGGCCACGAGGTCGCGCATCTGGTCCGCCGTGCGCGCTGCGCGATGGCCCTGCTCGATCGCCTCTTCGAGATGGTCCTTGGCCAGCGCGTAGATGGTGTCGAACGTCGCGGTGTCGCCGGAGACGATGTCCCACTCGAAGATCCACATCATCGGCGGAGGCTCGAGCCCGAGCGCCTTGACCGACTGCTGCGCGTACGGCCCGATGTAGAGGCCGTCGGTGATCGCCGAGCGCGACAACGCGTACGCCTGGCTGATCGCGGCGACGGTGGCCGGTTCGGACGAGAACGTCTGGCGCACCCAGTCCGCACGCGCCGCCGCCACGTCCACATCGGGATCGGTCGCCACACGGACGGCCAGGTAGGAGTTGAGGTCCCACAGCTGCCAGAACCCGTCGCGCAGGTACAGGGCCCGCGGCCCGGCATAGAGGGGGCCGCCGGTCTGCGACCAGTTCCAGATGCCCTCGACGTGCGGGTTGGCCGCCAGGAAGTGCTGCAGCGCCGTCTGGTCCAGCGCGCCGAGGTCGTCGGGCAGCGCCCCCTGCCCCTCGAACTCGCGCCGGGCCTGCACCTCGATGATGCGGCGCTGGTCCCCCACCTCGAGCGTCGGGTTGAGGGACAGGTAGCTGTAGAAGTCGCCGGCCGAGTACTTGGTGGACACGATCAGGTGCGGGTCGTCGATCCCGCCCAGGACCGTGTCGTAGGACGTCGGGTTGGTGTGCAGGTCGCCCACCGCGCCGAGCCCGACGGTCCACGTGCGGAAGATGACGTCCTTGCGCGCCTCCCCCGCCGTCGCCAGGAACGCGCGCAGCATCGCCTGGACGGCCGCCGGCGTCGTGACGGCGACCTCGGAGCCGTAGTCCCAGCCCGCGAGCTTGTAGGCGGAGCCGCCCTCGCCGATCCGGATCATCAGCCCGTCGACGAAGGGCATGGACCGGAACAGCTCGCGCAGGCCGTCCTGGTAGACCGACCAGAGCTGCGGCGACGTGGTGTCGAGGCTCCCGACGGTCCGCTCCAGGTACTCCTTCAGGGGCGGGTCGACCGCCAGCATGTCGGTCATGAAATAGACCTTCATGCCCATGTCGTGCGCGTACTGCCAGACCGGACCGAACGCCTTCACCATGGCCTGAGCGCGGGCGACGTGCGGGTCACCCTCTGGGTACACGCCCAGGTCGTCGAACGTCAGGTACTCCAGGAAGCCCTGCACGACGACGCCGTTGTACCCCTGCTGCATCGCGTGGTCGACGAGCTCGTGGAACTGCGTGGCGATGGTCGCCACGGCCGCGTCGTCGACCCAGGGCGCGCTCGGCAGCAACGCCGATCCGACCACGTCGGAGTTGAGCGAGTAGTTGTCGCCGGAGGCGAACGCGGCCTCGTCGTCGTCGAGCCCGACGGCCCCGACGTCGGTGAGTCGCAACCCCAGGCGCGGGCCCTGGGCCTTCCCGTCCTGCGCCGCGGGCACGACGGTCGTCGCCGACCGGATCCGGTCCGCCACGGTGTAGAGCCCGGCACGCGCGCCGGCGGCCGTCCCGGCGGTGATCGTCACGCCCGACCCCGCGGTCAGCGTGAACTGCTCCCCCTTCATGCCGCTGCTCGGGTCGACGTCGGCGACGATCGCGCAGCACGGGCCGCGCGTCGTGTCCTGCGTCGACACCTCGGGCTGCGCCAGGCCCCGAGCGCCGTACGCCGCGGCGACGGACCGCGCCGCCAGCTGAAGGTCCGGCTCGTCGGGGGCGATCACGGTGCGGACGTCGGGAGCGGGGGCGTCGGCGTGCGCGGGCGCGGCCGACGAAGCCTCTGTCGGCACGTCTGCGGCGGTGTGGCTCAGGCCCAGCAGCCCGCCCACCTGCCACGACACGAGCGCCCCGAGGGCAAGGAGCACCGCGACGACGGCGACCGTCGTCACGGCGCGGGGCGAAGCGGCATCGGTCCGGCGCGGCACGCGCGCAGTCTCGCACGAGCACCGACCCATCGACGCAGAACAGGCCGGACCCCTCGAGATCCGGCCTGTTCGTTGTGGGTAGTTCCCGAAACTCGCTGACCTCGGGGTTTCCCGGACCTTCCACGAACCCCGGCACACCTCAAGCGGAGGTCCAGGCACACCCCGATCCCCGTGGTCCGCAACGATCCCGCTCCTTCGTGTCGCGCTCAGATGCACGTCGGGGCGGCAGTCGTGACAGATTCGCGAGAGCTCGACCCATCGCCCACCGGCTGTCTTTTTTGGGGATAGCCGGCCGAGGAGGACGTGTCACCTGGTGCCCGCGCGTCGACTACCGCGTATCTGCAGGGTGGTGTGCGTGCTCGTCTACCATCGAGCGAGCCGAGCGATCGGCTGTGAGTGCCCGAGGGGTGCGACAGAAGGAGGACCTGGCATGGCGAAGTCCGTGTACTACAGCTTCCACTACGACCACGACGTCTGGCGCGTGCAGACGGTCTGGAAGATTGGCGCGGTCGAAGCGCAGCCCCTGCTCTCGGGGCAGGACTGGGAGAAGGTCAAGGCGCGCGGGGACGCCGCCATCGAGAGGTGGATCGACGAGCAGATGGCGTACAAGCGGGCAGTCGTAGTGCTCGTTGGTGCCGAAACTGCATCGCGGAGGTGGGTCCTCTACGAGATCGCGAAGGCGTGGAACGAGAAAAAGCCACTCGTCGGGATCAGGATTCATCGCCTCAAGGATGCGGCGGGGAACACTGACTACGCGGGCGCTGACCCTTTCGCAGCGGTGCCCCTGAAAGGCGGCGGTACGATCGCCGACTACGTGACGCTGCACGACCCGGCCGGCGCGACCAGCCAGGACATCTTCGCCTCGATCCGCGACAACATCGAGTCATGGGTCGACGGTGCCTTCCGGCGCTCCTGAGGGCGACCCGGACTGCCCGTTCTGCGAGATCGTGGCACGCGAGGACCGCGACGTTCGCGAGGTCTACCGTGACGCCGAGGTTGTCGCCTTCTTCCCGACCGAGCCGGCGACGCTGGGGCACACCCTCGTGATTCCACGCACTCACGTTCGGGACATCTGGGGGATGACGCCAGATCAGGCGGCGGTGATCGCTCGGGCGACGCTCGACGTCGCGCACGCCATCAGACGAACGATCAGTCCTGACGGGCTCAACGTCATCCAGTCCAACGGCGAGGCCGCGACGCAGTCTGTCATGCACCTCCACGTCCATGTGGTGCCGCGCTGGCGGGACGACCGTCTCGGGCGGATCTGGCCGCCCGAGACGAACTACTCCGACGCGGCCAAGGACGAGGCGTGGGGCAAACTGCGGGTCGCGCTCGGCGAACTCAGCACCTGAAGTGGAGCCAGGCAGTGATTGCCACGCCACCCAGCACGATCCAGCCGTGAAACCCCGCAACCGTCCACGACCAGATCGTGCGCCTCCAGGTGCACGTCGCTACGAGATCGCGCATCCCCGCGACAGCGCGGACGTCCATCTCGTAGACCGCGACCCGCCCGGCGGCAGCGGCCCGGAACAACGCTCGGAACCGGCGCTCCGCGAGCAGGTAGCGAGCATCGACGCTCGTAAACAGAACGGCTGCGAGCACGCCCATGAGCGCGACCAGCGCCTCGTGGTTCGTCCAGGCGTACGCGAGCGCAGCGACGATGATCGTCAGGGACCAGCCCTTCGCGAGAGCGGAGTTGTCCGCCATCCGCTTGATGGTGTCCTGGAGGAACTGAAGGTGCTGCCGACGGTCGTCACCAAGGTCCGCCGCCTCCTCACGCCCGCGCCTCGCCATCTTCTACCCCTTCCATCGCTGACGTCTTGCCCATGGGCCATCCTCGCGGCACATCCGGGCCGTCATCGAACCTGCGACGACGGCGAGCAAGGACGACCTGGCGGCGCCTTGCCGATCAGGTGTCCGAAATCGGCCCGTGCGGGCGACTGGACCGGTGCGTCCAAACTCAGCGCGGCGATGCACACCGGCTGTTGCTATGAACACAACCCTACTGGCACGGATAGGCTTGTGTTCATGTCGGAGGTGGGGGTTTCGGCGGCTGCGCGGATGCTCGGCGTCTCGCCCGTGCGCGTCCGTCAGTTGATCGCGGGTGGCGGCATCGCCGCCCGTCAGGTCGCCGGACGCTGGCTCGTCGAAGTCGCCTCCCTGCCGTCGGCGCCGCGCCGCGGCCGGCCGATGAGCCCGCGGATCGCGTGGGCGTTGGTCGAGCTGGGCGAGGGTCGCCGTGCCGGGTGGCTGGGCAGCGAGGAGGCGTACCGGTTGCGGTCCCGCCGCGACGCCCTCGCCGCCGACGCCGCCCCGGAGCTGCTGCTGCGGTCCTGGCTCGCCGCCCGCGCGCAGCGTCACCAGTTCGCCGCCCCCGACCCGGGCCGGCTATTCGACGACCCGCGCCTCGTGCCGTCGGGCATCAGCGACCCGCGCTCGGGGATGTCGGCCGCCGGGCATCAGGTCGAGGCGTACGTGCGCGTCAACGACCTCGAGGACGTCCTCGCCGACCACCTGGCCGTGCCCGCGGACCGGTCGCGGGCGAACGCGTGGCTGCACGCCGCCGCCATGCTCCCCGACCGGCCCGTGCCGGTCATGCTGGTCGCCGCGGATCTCGCCGAGCACGACGGTCCCAGGGAGCTCGGACGCGCCCGCGACCTCATCGCCGCCGCCCTACGAGCCGAGCACCCGTGAGTCAACGCCGGCGACCTGGATAGCACCCGCGTGCATTCCGTGGCGGTGACGGCGCCGACCGGATGGTCGGCCGTCAGGTGTACGTCGATAGCCGACCAGCACACCTACAAGTTTGACGCGACCGATACAACCCACCGGTCGAACCCCGCGCGGTCCCGCCCTAGAGCACGGGGCATGGCTCGCTTACGCTGTCTGAGGACCGTGGTGAACCCATAGACCGTGTCGACGTCGACCCAGTTCGCACGAAGCGCGAGTGCGAGCAGATCCCACGTCGTGCTCGACTGGATCCCATGGGCTTGCGCCTTCCGCGCCGCGTCCTCGTCGTCAGTGATGAAGACACCTGAAACGCCCCGTCGCGCCATCAGGACGATGGTCTCCGCCTCACCGAGGTGCTTCGTCGAGGCTTCGCCCGGACTGGCCATCTCCTCGCGGAGGATCCGGATGGCGAGGTGCTCTGCACCCGCCTCCGGCAACCATGGAGTCCCGAAAATCTTGTGCGCCTTGGCGAGTTCGTCGAGGCCTTCGATCCGAGAACTCCGGTCGCACTCGGCGGCCACCGACTGGCACCAAGCCCCCTTGCCGCCGGTCAGCCTCTCGAGGAGCTCCATGCGGCCGATGTAGGCGAAGTTGATGAGGACCGTGTTGTCGGGGAAGAGGAGCATGCTCACGCAGTCGTCAGTCCGAGCATCTCGGCAAGCTCGTCGACAGAGCCGCGCCGCAGCTCTGGCTGGGCAACTTCGAGCGAATCGACGTCAACGCCCAGCATCCAGGCGAGGGTTCCCTTGCCGAGACGGCCCTCAGCGATCGCCTTCTCATGTTCGGCCGTGAGGGCCGTCGGGAAGCGCCTTGACGAAGCCTCGCGCTGTCGCGCGACGAATTCGCCCCACCTAGTGGCTGGCAGGGCTTGTCCGCGGAGGAACTGTGTCGTCGTCGAACGCAGCCACTGATCGACGGCCTGCGGGACCACGACGTGGAGCGAGGTCAGGCGTGTTCGAACCGCATCGGTCGAGACGCCCCAGTCCCAGATCAAATGACCCAACGTTTCCGCGGTCAAGGCCTGCCAGTCGACGCTGCGGACGTCGGCTTCTGGAAGCAGCAGCTCAGCTGCGAAAGCGTTGGCGCCGCGCTCCGCGGCATCCCCGACACCAAGCGCGCCCTCAGCCAGATGTCCGAACTCGTGGGCGATATCCCAGTTCTCGCGGAACCAGTTGCCGCTCGCCGGGATGATGATCACGGCGCGCTCGCCCACCATCATCGAGTACGCCGTTCCGAGCCTGGGGATGCGAACGACATCCACAGACAGGTGCTGCTCAAGACGGTCGGCAAGACGTCGAACGAAGTCCCCACCGACAAGCTCACGAACGCCCTGCGGCGTGTCTGGCAGGGTCGAGGCCGGCGGATCACCGTGCGGGTATGCCTGCACGTACGCCAGCCGAACGTCCTCAAGCAGTCGCTCGTCAGCGCTGGCGGTGCCGTTGCTGTAGGTCCCGGTGTCGTGATCGAACGAGTGCCGTGCTGCGATCCGAACCCTGGCGGGGTCGGGCTCGCCGGTTATGAGTTCGTACACGTCGACGCCCAGCAGCTCGGCGATCCGCGCCAGCTCGAGGGCGCCGAAACCTCGCTGTCCGCTGAGCGCACGGGACAGCGCATCGGTGGTCATGCCGATCTCCTCGGCGAGCGTCTTCTGCACGAGGCCCCGACCCTGGACAAGGCTTCGCACTCGCTCGTTGATCGTCGTGTCCATCCGCCCAGGGTACGAGTCGGTTGGGATTTTCCCAACGACGAGGAGGTCACGATGCTGTGAAGACTCAGACCGGCGCGCACTACTACCCGGCCAATCCGTCCCACGACCTCGCCCTGAAACAGAGGAGGAGCGACAGCGGCCGTCCCACGCGTCCGGAGCAAGGCCCACGATCAGAGCGCACGGCATGCCCCCGGGGCCGCGACCGCTACTCCTGAACACTGACGGCACAGGCACGACTGGGGTGCGGAACAGAGCCAAACGCCTCAGCTCGCCGAGGCGAACTTCACCAGGGCCTTCCAGTCATCCTTGGCCTCGGCGATGTCGGACTCGGTGACCAAGACATAGCGCCACTGTGGCTGTCCGAACTCACGGCCGCGCGCGTTGACGTTGCGGCACCAACGGCCGGCGGCCTCGCGCTTGCGCTTCACGTCCTGGTCGGTGCGAGCCTTGACATCGTCCTTGACTTCGATGATCCAGTGCACGTCGTCGGTGTCGACGGCCACGAAGTCCGGGTGGTACGTCTGGGCGTCGTTCACCTTGATGACCAGGTCACCCTGCTGGAGGCGGACCCAGACCTTGATCGGGTTGTGCTGCGCGTCGAGCAGCCGGGCGACGTCCCGCTCGGGGTGGCTGTCGAACCATTCGAGCTCGAACCACGATCGGGTCCAGCCCTTGTAGGCCCTGGCCCGGAACTCCTTGATGGGCAGCTTGGTCGTCAGGTCACCGGAGACTTCGCGGGCGTTGGTGCGCGAGGCGCCGAAGGGCACGAAGTCGATGGCCTCGGTGTACTCCGGCGGCGGGCTGCACGCCTTGCGCTGCTGGACGAGCTCGCGCAGCAGGCGTCCGGTGATGCGCCCCTTGTAGGCAGCGAGCAGGCTCGGCAGGTCCCCGTTGAGGCCGTCGACGAACGCGTCGACGAGGTAGCCGGCCGCGCCGCGCTCCTTGGAGGCGTCGGCGCCCTGGGAGCTGACGACGTCGCTACCTAGGATCGCCTGGACGAGCTCGGTCTTGGCCTGTGCCACGTCGACCGCGACGTCCGAGTGGGACATGACCTGGTCGGAGGCGGCTTCGGTTCGGGTGCGGGTGACGATGGACCCGTCGGCCTTGTGCTCGACCACAGCGTCGACCTTGGTGCGGCGCAGAATCTCCGAGGGGTTGGACGCGATCTTGCGTCCGATCCTCTCGAACTCGGCCGGGTCGAGGTCAGTCAGCGAGAACCGGCGCACGACGGGCCGGCTGGTCAGACGAGGAAACATCAGGTTCAGCTCGGCGGCTCGGCGCGCGACCGGCAGCGGTCCCTGCTGGGCAGACTGCTCGGCCGCCCGAAGCCGTGCGGCAGCGTCGACGACCGTCGGGGCCGGCGCGCCGTCGGGGTCGGATGTCGAGGTGCCGTCCGTGGGGCTGGTCGGGGTCGAGGCGATTCCGGCGGTCTCGAAGACGACGCTCGCGTCCACTTCCTCTGTCGAGGGCTTGTAGACCTGGTTGCCTTCGTCGTCGTGGCCCACCTGGATGCGGGTCTTGAAGGAGACGTACTCCTCGCGCAGGACACCGGCCTTCTTGAGCATCTCCTCGTAGCGCTCGTGGGCCAGTACCTCCAGGGTGTCCAGCAGCTCGACGTTGGTGTACTCGCCGTAGGGCAGGCGCAACCCTCGTCCTAGGACCTGCTCTGTGAGCAGGTCGGACGTGGACACCCGCGTGACCAGCAGGACGTAGACGTTCTTGACGTCCCAGCCTTCCTTGAGCATGTTCACCGAGATGACGACCCGGATCGGGGAGTCGGGGTGCTCGACGTCCTGGAGGCTCGCGTACTCGGCAGCCTCCTGCTCGGCCTTCACCTTGGAGTGCACGACCAGCACCGCGCCGGCGTACCGACCGTCCTTGAAGTCGGGCGCCTGCACCGTCGCGGCGAGCCGGTCGGCTTCGGCCGTGTCCTCGGCGACGACCAGCATCACCGGGTTAATCCGCTTGCCCAGGGCATCGGCGTACTTGTCGGCCTTGGCCCGCTTCTCCTCCAGCAGGCTCAGCCCGTCGAGCAGCCTGGTGCGCACGTCGAACCGGTCGTCCGAGCGGCCCACCAGGACCGGGGTCTTGACGTACCGCTCACCCACGGCCGCCGCCAGCGGGTAGCGGTAGATGACCAGCTCGGGGGGTGTCTTCTTGTGCGGGGTCGCAGTAAGGCCGATGAGGATGCGTGGCTCCAGCTCTCGCACCGCCTTGGAGAACTGCGGCCCGTAGTAGGCGTGGTGCTCGTCGGCCAGCACGACCAGGTTCTCGACCTGGCGAAGCCGCTCGTAGAACGCCGCCCCGAAGCTCTCCTGCGTGACGTGCGTGCGCTTGCGGGCATCAGAGTTCGCCGGAGCCATCAAGCCCTGAACCGTCAGCACGTAGACCTTGACCAGGCTCGGGTCGGCCATCGTCGCGGCGGCGGTCTCGAAGTTGTCGGCCGTGACAACCCGCAGCCGATCCCCGACGCCCATGCCGCCGAGCAGCGAGCGCGGGTTGCCTGCGGTGAAGTCGGCGATGGTCTTGGTGCGCACGATGTCTCCAGGGACGACCACGACGAAGTCGGTCCAACCCCGGCTCTGGGCGAGATAGTCGATGGTCGCAGCCATCGTGTACGTCTTGCCGACGCCTGTGGCGGCGTCCACGACGCCCTCGAACGTGTCCTCGCTGCTCAAGACGTCCAGGTGGTAGGACACGGACGCGGCGATCGACTCGGTGGCCTCGCGGTTGGGTGCCCGCAGGGTCAGCGCAGACGTGATCTCGTCGAGGAGCGCCTCGTCGACGTTGAAGCCGGTCGCGGTCATCGGTTCGTCGCCTTCTGGGGCTCGTCGTCGTTGGTGGGGGTGGTGTCGCTGGTGGTGTCGAGCGAGGGGGTGTCGGCGGCCCAGTTGAAGGAGCGGGCGCGCCGGGTCGTCTTCGCGTACGTCTCCAGCAGGGCGGGCGGGACCTTGTCCAGGGTGCAGCCGCGACGCAGCCGGTCTCGGGCGAACGGGTCCAGCGCGGTGCAGTAGATGGCTACGGTCTGCCCGTCGGCAAGCTCGGCCTGGATGTGCTCGACGACGTCCTCGTCGACCCAGCCGTCCACGACGGCGAGCATCCGCGATCCCTTGACGCCGCAGAACGGGTAGCTGTCGCGAACGGCGTAGCCGAGCTGGGCGGCGACGGCGCGTTGCATTGCCCCGTCGTGCACCCAGTCGGCCAGGAACACCCCGTCGGGCTCGCGGACGTACATCGACGGGCCGACCTTGACGTGCGTGAATCCGCCGCCGCCGGCCCAGTGGGTCGTCTTGAGGGTGCGCGTCTTGGTCGCTGCGCGCAACGCGGCGAGCGTGGCCTCGTCCAGGTCGGCGCCAAGGGCCTTGGTGAGCTTGGTGAGCGTCGAGGTGAACGTGAACGCCTGCTCGGGCGAGAGCCCGGCTGCGAGCTCGGTTCCGTCGGCCGCGACACGCTGCGAGGTGGCCGAGATGCCGCCCGGGTCCAGCCCGAGGACGACCTTCTCCAGGCGTGGCCGGGTCAGGCGGTCCATCGTCGCGTCCAGCAGCTCCGAGGTCACCCAACGTCGGCCCATCTTGTGCGCGACCGCCGCCGTCGTGCCCGAGCCCCCGAAGCAATCCAGGACGATGTCGCCGGGGTCGGAACCGATGTGGATGATGCGCTGGAGGAGCCGTTCGGGCTTGGGCGTGGCGAAGGAGTCCTGCTCGAACAGCGCGGTCAGCTCCAGCTTCGCCTCGCGGTTGTTGCCCACCTCCTCGTGCGCCCACACGGTCGTGGGCACCAGGCCGGCAAGCTCGGTCTGGAACCGTTTGCGGAAGGGGAACGTGCGTCCGGTCTTGCCCCACCACAGCCGGTCGTCTGCGCGAAGGGTCTCGAACGTCTCGCGGGACACCGCCCACGGACGGCCAGGGCGCGGGGTGAAGGCGTCGCCGTGCGGGCCCGTGACCTCGTAGTGCCCGTCCTCGTACGGCTTGGAGGCCGTCAGGTCGCTGCGCCGCCACGGCCCGCGCGGGTCGCTGTCCGGGTTCCAGAACTCGGCGTCGCTGGCCTCGGTGCGCGCCAGCCGGTTCACCTGCCACTGCTCGATGTTCTTCGCGTAGACCATCACGTAGTCCTGGTCGGACGAGAAGTGCTTGGCCGAGTTGTTGCGGGCGTGGATCTTCTGCCAGACGACCGTGGCGACGAAGTTGTTCGCACCGAAGACCTCGTCCAGGACCGAGCGCATCCGGTGGGCCTCGGAGTCGTCCAGATGGACCCACACGGACCCGCCCGCCGCCAGCAGGGCATGGAGCTGGGTGAGCCGGTCACGCATCATCGTCAGCCAGACCGAGTGCTCCAGGTTGTCCTCGTAGTCGCGGAACGCCTGCTCGGTGTTGAACGGCGGGTCGATGTAGACGAGCTTGACCTTGCCCCGGTAATTCGTCGCGTACTCAGGCGTGCGGATCAACGCCTCCAGCACGTGCATCGCGTCCCCGGTGACGAGCAGGTTGTCCTCGGTGGGGACAACAGGAAGATCCTCGTCGGGGGCCGCAGGAGCGCACACTCTGTCGATGTGTTCGAGCAGCCGGACCTCTCGGACCCGCAGGTCGGTCGGCTCCACCCACTCGTAGTCATAACGGCCGTCCTGCGACGCGATCAGAGCCTGACCCTTGTTCACCCACGTCAGTTCAAGTGCCCCTGCGTTCTTGCGTGGGGCGATCTGCCTGGTGGGCTGCGAAGTCATGCTCCGTAACCTATGCCGCAGCCCTGACACGGCGGTCCGCAGACTCGGACATTCGTCGGAGGAGATGGTTCGAACCCGGCCGAGCGAGCAACTCGGCTCAACCTGGCGCATCCGACGCCTGCGAGGCAATGCGCCGTCTCTTCGTGGGCGACGAGGACGCTGCCGAGGGTCGGCACGTCCGCCTCGACGGGGTGCGCCTGCGCCGCGTGAGGAGCCAGACGCCGCCGCTGGTGATCGGCGGTGCGGGGTCGCGCATGCTGCGGCTCGTCGCCCGGCACACCGACGTGTGGGAACGTCGCCGGCGCCGCGCACCCGCTCGACCTTTTCATCCGCGCTGAGCGAGGGCGCCCGGCGGCGCGCCGACTCGCGCGCTCGGTGATCACCAGCGCGTCGCGACGTACCGTATGTGCTGAGAGACCAACCACGGGGTACCGCTGCGGCTCACCGCCCAGCATCGAGGCCAATGCGAGTTCTCGAATACTGCGGATTGAGGAAGGAGCGCGCGGTGCCTGGTCCTCGTTCGTACTCTTCCGCGTCGGCGCAGGACGTGAGTTCTCTTGCACGGTGCAGCTAGGCGAGCCACCCGACGAGCGTCCACGCGACCGTCACACCCGCACCCGCGGCCACCGACAACGAAGCACCTGACCGCCCTCACCCGACACCAGCGAACACCAGCAGGAACCGGCTCCGAGCGAAGCCGCCGCATGCCCAAAAGTGGCTCCCCGAGCCGCGTCGGCGACCCCTGAGACGTTCGCGGCTGGCGATCGGCTGCCGCGCGGGCCCACCACGGTCCCGACAACGACGAAACTCCCGGTCAGCGAACCCTGACCGGGAGTTTCGGTACCGCTCTGGCGGTTCCTTCGGGAACCACCCCGTTGTGCGCGAGGCGGGATTTGAACCCGCACGCCCTTTCGGACACTGGCACCTGAAGCCAGCGCGTCTGCCGTTCCGCCACTCGCGCGCGCCGAGAACATTAGCACGATCCGGACGTCGCCCAGGACACGCCCTCCGGCGGCGGTCCGGAGGCCCGGATGCGAGGCCGGATGGGGGAGGAAGCGTGTGCGCAGCGGTCAGATCCGGGGACGTCGACCGGCGGGTACGGACGCAGACACGGCTGCGATAGATACCATCGAGGCAGATCGCCACCGGCGCGCGCCGCGGCGAGGTCCTCGCGTCCTCAGTTCCGGGCGCCCGACGAGCAGTGCGACGGACGAGAGAAGGAGGTGGGCGTGGGCATCCTCGACAAGTTCGAGAACGGCGTGGAGCGGGTGGTCAACAACGCCTTCGCCAAGGCCTTCCGGGGCGAGCTCAAGCCCGTCGAGATGGCGAGCGCGCTGCGGCGTGAGGTCGACGAGCGGGCCGCGGTCGTGGGCCGTGACCGAACCGTGGTGCCCAACGAGTTCACGATCGAGCTCTCGACTGCCGACTACGACCAGGTGGAGGCGTGGGGAGCGGAGGCGCTGGCGGACGAGTTCGCCGCGAACGTCACCGACCACGCCGCGAGCCAGCGGTACGCGTTCGTCGGGCCGGTGACCGTCAGCTTCACGGAGGACACCGAGGGCGAGGCCGGCCGGTTCAAGGTCCACAGCGCGACGGTGCGCGGTGCGGTGGCACCGGCGACGGCGGCCAGCACGCCGAGCGCGCGGCACCCCCTGGTCGACATCGACGGCCAGCGGTACCTGCTGACGGGCCCGGTCACGGTCATCGGCCGCGGGTCCGAGGCGGACATCATCGTCGACGACCCGGGTGTGAGCCGCAAGCACCTGGAGATCCGCGTGACGCCGGAGGGGGTCGTCGCCAGCGACCTGGGCTCGACCAACGGCCTGTTCGTCGAGGGCCACCAGGTCCCCGCGGCCACCCTGCTGGACGGCAACACCCTCACGATCGGACGCACGCGCATCCTGTTCTGGACGGGCGCCGATCCGGACCCGGACGAGTGACGCAGATTCGATGAGCGAACTGACGATCACCCTGCTGCGGCTGGGCTACCTGGCGCTGCTCTGGATCTTCGTCCTCACCGCCATCGCCGTGCTGCGCCGCGACCTGTACGGGACGCGCATCGCGCCGCGACGCGCCGCACGCAAGCAGGCGGCCGCGGCCGTGGCCGCCGGGGCGGAGGTCCCGCCGACGACGAAGCCCGCGCGGACCCCGAGCCTGCGCCTGGTCGTCACCGAGGGCCCGCTGACGGGCACGATCGTGCCTCTCGGCTCGTCGTCCGTGCTGATCGGCCGCGCCCCGAGCTGCACGCTGGTGCTGGACGACGACTACTCGTCGTCGCGCCACGCCCGGATCTTCCCGCAGGCCGGCGCGTGGTTCGTCGAGGACCTGGGGTCGACGAACGGCACGTTCATCGGTGACCGCAAGGTCGAGTCCCCGGTCGAGCTGTCCACGGGCACCCCCGTGCGCGTGGGCCAGAGCGTGATCGAGCTGCAGCGGTGACCATCGCCCTGCGCTACGCCGCGCGCTCCGACGTGGGCCTGGTCCGCAGCAACAACCAGGACTCCGGGTATGCGGGGCCGCACCTGCTGATGGTCGCGGACGGCATGGGCGGGCACGCCGGCGGCGACGTCGCCTCCAGCGTCGCGATCGCCGCGTTCGCGCCCCTGGACGGGGAGTCGCACGGGTCCGACGACGCGCTCGACGAGCTCGAGGCGGCGCTGGAGTCCGCGCGCGACGAGATCATCGCCCGCTCCGAGGCCGAGCCCGAGCTCGCCGGCATGGGCACCACGGTCATCGCGATCCTGCGGGCCGGCAACAAGCTGGCGATGGTCCACCTGGGCGACAGCCGCGGCTACCTGCTGCGCGACGGGGTCCTGACGCAGGTCACCACCGACCACACGTTCGTGCAGCACCTGGTCGACATCGGCCGCATCACGCCGGAGGAGGCCGAGCACCACCCTCAGCGGTCGGTCGTCATGCGCGTGCTCGGGGACTTCGACGCCGAGGTCACCCCGGACATGTCGGTGCGCGAGGCCCGACCGGGGGACCGGTGGCTGCTGTGCTCCGACGGCCTGTCCGGGTTCGTCAGCGCCGAGACCATCGCCGAGACCGTCGCGTCGATCGCCGACGTCGACCAGTGCGCGGACCGGCTCGTCCAGCTCGCGCTGCGTGCGGGCGGTGGCGACAACGTGACCGTCGTCCTCGCGGACGTCGTCGAGCTCGACGACGTCGCGGACGGCCAGGGCCCGACGACGACCGCCACGGTGGTCGGCTCCGCGGCCGCGACCTTCGACGCCCCGACGTCGGCGGCCGACGGCCCGGCCGCGCGGGCCGCGAACCTGACCAAGCCCGCACCCGCGGAGGACGACGAGGACGCTGACGACCCCGAGGAGCGGCCGCGTCGACGGCGCGGCCTGCTGGTGCTCGCGGCGGCGGTCGTCCTGCTCGTGGCCGTCGGGGTGGGCGGCTGGGCCTGGACGCAGACGCAGTACTACGTGGGCGTCGCCGACGGCCAGGTCGCGATCTTCCAGGGCGTCCCGCAGTCGCTGGGCCCCGTCTCGCTGTCGTCCGTCGTCGAGACCACGGACATCGCGGCCGACGACCTGCAGTCCGCCTACCTGCGCGCACGCGTCGACGAGACGATCCACGCCGACTCGTTGGCCGCGGCCCGCGCCCAGGTGCTGCTGCTCGAGCAGGACGCGGTCCAACCCACGCCCGAGCCGACCCTCGAGCCCACACCCGCGCCGACGACCGCGCAGCCGACGCCGGTCACCACGGACCCGGCCACGACGCTGCCGACCTCGCAGGCCACGGTCACACCGTGAGCACGGTGGACGCGCACCGCATCCGGACCGGTCGCGGGACGGAGCTGGGCCTGCTGGTCATCGCGCTCGCGATCGGCATCGGCGCGTACGCGCTCGTCGGCCTGGGCGTGGAGGACAAGGTCCCGACCGACGTGCTCGGGTACGGCGCCGGCCTGACGGGTCTCGCGCTGCTGCTGCACCTGGTGCTGCGCTGGCGCGCGCCGTACGCGGACCCGGTGATCCTGCCGCTGGTCGTGGCGCTGAACGGCGTCGGCCTCGCCATGATCTACCGGCTCGACCTGGCGTACGAGGCGCGCCCGAACCACGACCACGGCTTCGCGAGCCGCCAGCTCATGTGGACCGCGATCTCCGTCGTGCTGGCCGCCGCGGTGCTGATCCTGCTGCGCGACCACCGCACGCTGCGCCGTTACACGTACACCGCGATGGTCGTCGGTCTGGTGCTGGTCGCCCTCCCGCTGGTCCCCGGGCTCGGCCAGGAGATCAACGGGGCCCGCATCTGGGTCCGCATCGGTTCGGTGGGCATGCAGCCCGCGGAGTTCGCCAAGATCGCGCTGGCCATCTTCTTCGCCGGGTACCTGGTCACCAACCGGGACACCCTCGCCCTGGCCGGCAGCAAGGTCCTGGGCCTGCAGCTGCCGCGCGCCCGCGACCTCGGGCCGATCATCATCGTGTGGGCCGCGTCGCTCGCGGTCCTGGTCCTCGAGCACGACCTGGGCACCTCGCTGCTGCTGTTCGGCATGTTCGTCGCGATGCTGTACCTGGCCACCGAGCGGCTCAGCTGGGTCGTGATCGGCCTCGGTCTGTTCGTCGGCGGCGCACTCGTGGCCGCGCAGGCGTTCTCGCACGTCGGGGCCCGGTTCGACGCGTGGCTCAACGCGTTCGACCCCGAGCTGTACAACAAGGCGTACGGCGGGTCGGGCCAGCTGGTGCAGGGCCTGTTCGGCATGTCCGCCGGCGGGCTCTTCGGTACCGGCCTGGGCCAGGGGCGGCCGGACATCGTCCCCTACGCCGAGTCGGACTTCATCATCACGTCGCTGGCCGAGGAGCTCGGTCTGACGGGCCTGATGGCGCTGCTCATGATCGGCCTCGTGCTGGCCGAGCGCGGCCTGCGCACGGCCATCGGCGTGCGCGACGGGTTCGGCAAGCTGCTGGCCGGCGGCCTCGCGTTCGTCGTCGCGTTCCAGACGTTCGTCGTCGTGGGCGGTGTCACGCGGATCATCCCCCTGACGGGTCTGACGACGCCGTTCCTCGCCTACGGCGGCTCGTCGCTGCTGGCCAACTGGGTCATCGTCGCGCTGCTGCTGCGCATCTCGAACGACGCGCGCCGCCCGGCGCCCGCGGTGTCCGCGCTGACGCCGACGGGCGGGATCCCCGTGGTCGACGCACCCCGCCCGACAGGCGACGACAACGTCACCGAGCGGATCGGGACGGTGCGATGAACACGCCCCTGCGCCGGCTCGCCACCGTGGTGATCGTCATGTTCCTGGTCCTCATGGGCGGCGCCACCTACGTGCAGTTCTTCGACGCCAAGACCCTCAACGCCGACCAGCGCAACGTCCGCTCGCTGTACCGCGAGTTCGGCGACGCCCGCGGGCCCATCGTCGTGGACGGCAAGGCCGTGGCGGAGTCGGTGAAGTCCGACGACGCCTTCGGCTACCAGCGCAAGTACACCGACGGTGAGCTGTACTCCGCGGTGACGGGCTTCTACTCGATCTCCAACGGCAGCGCCGGGCTCGAGTACGCGGAGAACGACCAGCTCACGGGCCGCAGCGACCAGCTCTTCTTCAGCCGCGTCCGCGACCTGATCACCGGGAAGAAGCCCGAGGGCGCGGCGGTCGAGACGTCGATCAACCCGGCGGCGCAGAAGGCCGCGTTCGACGGGTTGGGGAACCAGAAGGGGGCGGTCGTCGCGATCGAGCCGTCCACCGGCCGCATCCTGGCCATGGTCTCGACGCCGGGCTACGACCCCAACGACCTTGCGGTGCACAGCAGCAAGAAGGCCAGCAAGGCGTACTCCGGCCTGCTCGACGCCGAGGGAAACCCCCTGCTCAACAACGCCACGCGCGAGGTCTACCCCCCGGGTTCGACGTTCAAGCTGGTCACGGCCGCGGCGGCGCTCGAGAGCGGCAAGTACACCGAGGACTCGAAGCTCCTGGCACCCGACCGCCTGGACCTGCCGCAGACGACCGCGAGCATCGGCAACTTCGGCGGTGAGGGCTGCGGCGCGAACCCGATCACGCTCAAGGACGCCCTGCGGGTCTCCTGCAACACCGCGTTCGCGCAGCTCGGCATGGACCTGGGCGACGACGCGCTGCGCACGCAGGCCGACAAGTTCGGCTTCGACCAGACCGACCTGTTCATCCCGACGGGCACCGCGACCAGCCGTTTCCCGGCGGAGGCGAACGCGCCGCAGACCGCCCAGGCGGCCATCGGCCAGTACGACGTCGCCGCGACGCCGCTGCAGATGGCCATGGTCTCGGCGGCCATCGCCAACGACGGCAAGCTCATGGCCCCGCACCTCGTCGACCGCATCCGCGCCGCCGACCTGAGCGTCGTCTCCCAGACCGAGCCGAGCCTGCTGTCCACGGCGGTCTCGCCGAGCACCGCGGCGACCCTGAAGGACATGATGCTGGGCGTCGTCGAGAACGGTTCCGGCACGGCGGCCCAGATCAGCGGCGTACAGGTGGCGGGCAAGACCGGCACCGCGCAGAACGCCGAGGGCAAGGCTCCGCACGCGTGGTTCACGGCGTTCGCGCCGGCCGACGACCCGCAGGTGGCCGTCGCGGTGATCGTCGAGCACGGCGGCAGCGCCGGCAGCGAGGCGACGGGCGGCAAGGTCGCGGCGCCCATCGCGAAGGCCGTCATCCAGGCGGTGCTGAGCTCGTGAGGACCGCGATCGGGATCGCGCTCGGCGACCGCTACCGGCTGGTGCGGCAGATCGCCGTCGGCGGCATGGGCGAGGTGTGGGAGGCGTACGACGAGTCACTGGCCCGCTCGGTCGCCGTCAAGGTGCTCAAGGCCGAGTTCGCGGGGGACAGGGGCTTCCTGGACCGGTTCCGCACGGAGGCTCGCAACTCCGCGGCCCTGTCGCACCCCAACATCGCCCAGCTCTTCGACTACGGCGAGCAGGACGGCTCGAGCTACCTGGTGATCGAGCTGGTGGTGGGCGAGCCGCTCGCGGACCTGCTCGAGCGCGAGCCGGTGCTGCCCGCGGCCCGGCTGCTGCCGATCCTGGCCCAGTCCGCGCGGGGGCTGCACTCGGCGCACGAGGCGGGCGTGGTCCACCGCGACGTCAAGCCCGGCAACATCCTGCTGGGCCGCGGCGGCCGCGTGAAGATCACCGACTTCGGGGTCTCGCTGGCGCAGAACCAGATGGTCATGACCGCGACCGGCATGGTGATGGGCACCGCCCAGTACCTCTCTCCGGAGCAGGCCGTGGGCCGGGCGGCGACGCCGCTGTCGGACCTGTACTCGCTGGGGATCATCGCGTACGAGGCGCTCGTCGGGCACCGGCCCTTCACGGGGCCGACGGCCGTCGACATCGCCGTCGCCCACGTCAACAACCCCGTCCCGCCGCTGCCCGCGACCGTGGACCGCGCACTGGCGGACGTGGTCCTGCAGCTGCTGTCCAAGGACCCGGCAGCACGACCGCAGTCGGGCGCGGAGCTCGCGGACACGTTCGACCGGCTGGTGCCGCGCACCCCGCCCAGCGGTGTCCCGGTGCTGGTCAGCCGGCCGGAGCGCGCTCCGGACCCGATGGTGCAGCCGGTGACTGCGGCCCCGCCGTCCTTCGCCCCGACGTCGCGCCCTCCCGGCGACGCACGCCCCGCCTCCCGCAGCACCTCAGGCACCCGCACCTCCGGGCACGGCGCCCATGCCGTGCACCGCACGGAACGCGGCGAGACCGGCGTCCAGGTGGGCAGCCGGCGCTTCGGCTGGCCCCTGATCGCCCTGGTCCTGCTGCTGATCGGCCTGCTCGGGGCCGCGTTCGCGGGCAGGCTCACGGGTGCTTCCGGTGAAGGTCCGGCATCGATCCTGCTGGTCCAGGCCCAGGTCGTCGCACCGGACGACGGGGATCAGTACCCTCATGACAGTGCGTCCGGTGCCAACCCGGGTTCGAGTGACGCAACAGCCCTTGCGACGGAAGTGAAGGACGCCTAGTGGTGGACGACGGATCCCGGATCCTCGCCGGACGGTACGAGGTCGGTGAGCTCATCGGCCGTGGTGGCATGGCCGAGGTGCACATCGGCCACGACACGCGGCTCGGACGCACGGTCGCGATCAAGATCCTGCGCTCCGACCTCGCACGCGACCCCTCTTTCCAGAACCGGTTCCGGCGCGAGGCGCAGGCCGCCGCGTCGCTCAACCACCCCGCCATCGTCGCCGTGTACGACACGGGCGAGGACGTGATCACCGAGCCGACGGGCGTCGTCGGGCACGTGCCGTTCATCGTCATGGAGTACGTCGAGGGCCACACCGTCCGCGACATCCTGCGTGACGGCGCCGCCGTGCCGATCGAGGAGGCCGTCGAGATCACCGCCGGCGTGCTCTCGGCGCTCGAGTACTCGCACCACGCGGGCATCGTGCACCGCGACATCAAGCCCGCCAACGTCATGCTGACGCCCACGGGCGCGGTCAAGGTGATGGACTTCGGCATCGCCCGCGCGGTGGCGGACAGCGCCGCGACCATGACGCAGACGCAGGCCGTCATCGGCACCGCGCAGTACCTGTCGCCCGAGCAGGCGCGCGGTGAGACCGTCGACGCCCGCTCCGACCTCTACTCGGCCGGCTGCCTGCTGTTCGAGCTGCTCACGGGCCGCCCGCCGTTCACGGGCGACTCGCCGGTCTCCGTCGCCTACCAGCACGTCCGCGAGGCCGCGCCGGTGCCCAGCTCGCTCGCGTCCGACGTCCCGGACAGCCTGGACCGCATCACGCTCAAGGCACTGGCCAAGGAGCGCGACTCGCGCTACTCCACGGCCGCAGAGTTTCGCTCCGACCTGGAGGCCGTGCTCCGCGGCAGCGCGGTCGCCGCGCCCGCCGTCGGCGCCATCGTGCCGGCGGTCGCCGCCGCCGAGGCCACGCAGGTCATGGCCGCGCCGGTCCCCGTCACGGCGACGCAGGCGATCCCGCCCGCGACGTCCCCGTGGGGCACCACCGGGCTCGCAGAGGTCGCGACTCTCGAGGACGAGGAGGACAACGGCAAGCCGTGGCTGATCTGGCTGCTGGTGGGGATCGCCGTCCTCGCCGTCGCCGGCATCCTGTGGCTGCTGCTCGGCAAGGGGGACGACGGCCCGACGCAGGTGCCCGTCACCGACGTCGTCGGCCAGAGCCAGGAGGACGCGCTCAACGCCCTCGAGCAGGACGGGTTCGTGCCGAAGGTCGAGACGAAGGCCGACGACACCGTCGAGGAGAACAACGTCATCAGCACGGACCCCACGGCGGGCACCGAGATCGACGAGGGCAGCACGGTCACGGTGGTCGTCTCGAGCGGCGCGGACTCCGTCACGGTCCCGAACGTCGTCGGCCAGTCAGCCGCGGACGCGACCGCGACGCTCACGGCTGCGGGCCTGACGGTCGACCCGACCCGCGAGGACGACGACAACCCCGACTACCCCAAGGGCGAGGTCACCAAGCAGGATCCCGCGGCTGACGCGTCCGTCGCCAAGGACAGCCCGGTCAAGCTCTCGGTCTCCACCGGCAACGTGGACGTCCCCAACTTCACGGGCAAGGACGAGAAGGAAGCCAAGAAGAAGCTCAACGACCTGAGCATGCAGGTCAACACCGATCAGGTGGAGACCAGCGACGAGAAGCCCGGCACCGTCATCGACCAGGACCGTGACGGCCTGCTCAAGCAGGGCACCCTGATCACGCTCAAGGTGGCGATCGCGCCGACCAACGCGGTGGTTCCCAACGTCACGGACATGTCGTACGACGACGCGGTGAAGGCGATCAAGGACGCCGGGATCACGGGGACCCCGGTACGGGTCGACGACTTCTCCGACGACAAGCCCGAGGGCTCGGTCATCTTCACCGAACCGGCGGGCGGCGACCAGGTCGAGCCCGACGCCATCATCACGATCCACGTCTCGAAGGGCCC
>Ga0160439_1000121_pt1 | contig 64341 bp, 56 predicted proteins | sample HID1975M_E0MG_FD_108201 | JGI IMG/M metagenome (GOLD analysis project Ga0160439, IMG submission 108201) | Enriched soil microbial communities from UW Madison campus, WI, USA - HID1975M_E0 MG | ecosystem: Environmental > Terrestrial > Soil > Unclassified | place: USA: Madison, Wisconsin...
CGAAACGCTGATCCGCGGCATGTACGCGTATTGGCGCCGCGTGATGGAGGCATGACGATGCTGGACTTTCCGCTCTACTACCAGCTGACCCGCCTGTACGCCGACTACGCCGCCGCGCTGGACGCCGAAGAATGGGAGAAATGGCCGGACTTTTTTCTGGAAGACTGCACCTACAAGGTGCTGCCCCGCGAAAACCACGAGCGCGGCTATCCGCTGGCGACCATGGCGTTCGAAAGCCGCGGCATGCTGAAGGACCGCATCTACGGCGCCACCGACACGATCTTCCACGACCCGTACTACCAGCGCCACGTCGTGGGCGCGCCACGCGTGCTGTCGGCCGACGGCGACCGCATCGAATCCGAGGCCAGCTACGCGGTGTTCCGCACCAAACCCAACCAGCTGACCACGGTCTTCAACGTGGGACGCTATCTGGACGTGGTGCGCCAGACGTCCGACGGCCTGAAGTTCGAATCGCGGCTGTGCATCTTCGACAGCGAACTGATCCCGAATTCGCTCATCTATCCCATCTGACCAGGACAATCGCTATGAGTACGCAATGGATCAAGGCCATCGCGCGGGCCGACGTGCCGGAAGAAGACGTCATCGCCGTGCTGGCGGGCGACCGCGAGATCGCGCTATACGGTGTCGACGGCGAGGTCTACGCCACCGCCAACCTCTGTACGCACGGCAACGCCCGGCTGTGCGATGGTTTCCTGGAAGGCCACGAGATCGAGTGCCCGCTACACCAGGGCCGCTTCGACGTGCGCGACGGCCGGGCGTTGTGTTCCCCCTTGCGGGAAAACGTGGCGACCTACCCCGTCAGGATCGAGGACGGGATGGTGTTCGTGGCGCTGTAAGGCGAAAGCCGGGCGGCCGGTACGCCGTGACGCGGCCACCGGCCGGCGTTCAGATCGCGAGTCGCAGCGCCTCGTTGGCAGCCGCCATGCCCATGGCGGCCGTCACGGTCACCACCGAACCGTAGCCCGCGCACGACAGCCCTTGCGGCGCGATGTTCTGGCCCGAGGCGCCCACGTCGTCCTCGCCCTCGACGGGGCGGGTCCAGGCGTCAGGCAGGATGGCGGGCTGGTCGAACCACAGCGCGTGGATACCCATCTTCGGCACGCGCTTGAGCGCCTTGCCGTTCTGGTCTGAGGCGCGCGGAAAGCCATGTTCCTTGCGCAGTTTGTTGCGCAGCTTGGCCAGCAAGGCATCGTTCACCGCAGCCGACAAGTCCCCTGCCCGCAACGCCAGCGGATCCGTCTTGCCCCCCGCACCGCCGCACAGCAGCATCGGGACGCCCAGCGTGCGGGCATGCAGGATCATGGCGATCTTGGCCGTGGCCTGGTCGGTGCAATCGATGATGACGGTATAAGGCCCGGGCAGGACGTCGGCGACGTTCTCGGGCGACACGAAATCATCCACCCGCGTAAGCCGGCATTCCGGATTGATCGCCAGCACCCGCTCGGCCATGGCATCCACCTTGGATTGCCCCAGCGTGGACGACAGCGCATGGATCTGCCGATTGACGTTGGATTCGGCGATGTGGTCCAGATCAATGAGAGTCAATGCGCCAACACCGCAGCGCGCCAGCGCCTCGACAGTCCAGGAACCGACGCCCCCCAGGCCAGCGACCGCAACGTGAGCGTTTTGCAGCCGCGCGGGGGCTTGAGGGCCATAGAGACGGGACAGGCCGCCAAAGCGGCGGTCAAGGTCGGCGGGGGGGATCGGGTGATCGGGGGAGTTCATGGGGGGTATTTTATAGGGCGGGGCGTTGTCGGTGTTTAGGGGCCGGCGTTGTGCTTCGTAGGTCGCCCATCGCCGCGGTTGGCGTGCGGGCGCGCGCCCACGATTGCGGTCCGGAGCCTTCGCTCCGGACTGTCCCCGTCGTCATCTTCGTTGCGGCCTACGGCCGCTGCCTTCAGATTCCCTCGGGCGCATCAAGGTTGCGCGCCCGCACGCCAACCGCAACGACGGGCTGCCGCCGTCTTGGGTCGGTGCGCTGCTAGACCTGTATGCAATGGCGAGCCTTGCGCTGCCCGCCAAATTGCGGCCGCGCGGGCGGCCGTCATCGGCATACGCGTTCTACCGCGTCGTAGGATGGGTGCAGCGCGGCAAAGTCGTCATAAGATCGGGACCGACTGCCGCGCGTAACCCATCATTTTTACGACCGCCTGATGGGTTACGTGCGGCAGACATCAGCGTCCTCGGAAAGACCGAAGCGCACTCCACCCATCCTACGAAATCAATCGGCATCCCCCCAACGCAAGACGCCGTGAAAGCCCCAAAAGGCCGCCCGCGCGGCCGGCCTGGGGCGAGGCCCGCAAGATCTTTCACCACCCACCCATCGCGGGAAGGAACCCCACGCAAACCATCCTCCCCGACTGACGTCAGATTTCAATTAGCAGAGCCTGGCGTGGCGGTGGGGCGGGGTGCGCGGGGAGTCGATGCGCCCGAGGGAATCTGAAGGGAAGGCCGCAGGCCTGGACGAAGATGACGACGGGGCTAGTCCGGAGCGAAGGCTCCGGACCGCAATCGTTGACCCGCGCGCCCCGGCCCACCGCCACGCCGGGCGTCTAAAGAACCTCAAACATCACGCAACGAGACAACCGCCGACACCCAACGCCGATATCAACGAACCACAACATCATCCCCGCCAAGCGCCCGATAAACCGTCACCTGGTTCACCAAGCGATTCAACCCGTTCTCGTCTCGCGCGATCTCCGCCGTCCGGCGCTTCTCCTGCGCGTCCAGCCAGTCCTTCAACGACACGGCCCCGGCGCGGTAGCGCACTTCGTACAGGCGTTCCGCGTCACGCGCCGCCCGTAACGACACCGCCAACTGCTCCGCCTGCAACGCCAGTTGCGTCCGGTTCGACAGCGCATTCTCCACGTCTGCCATCGCCTGATACAGCGACTGCCGGAAGTTGACGACGCGTTCTTCGTAGTCCGCCTTGGAAATCTTGATGTTCAGCTGCATCTGCGTCCATTGCAGGAACGGCAGCGTCAAGCCCACGCCCAGCGACGCGACGGGGTTTTGCAGGATGTTCGATAGCGTGGGGCTGGCGCTGCCCACGGCGCCCGTCAGGGTGACCGGCGGATAGAAGCTGGCGCGCGTGGCGTCGACCGTGGCCAGCGCTTCACGCAAGCGCAGTTCCGCTGCGCGCAGGTCCGGGCGGCGGCCCAGCAGGTCGGCGGGGACGCCGGCGCGTGCTTCGGGCAGGGGGTACTGCGGCAGCCGGGCCGGGTCGGCCATGCTGCGGTCGGGCGGGCCGTCGAACAGAATGGTCAGCGCATTCGTGTATTCCACGCGCTGCTGCACCAGCAAGGTATGCGCCGCCTGCTGGCTGGCCACGGTCTGCTCGGCTTCCGCCAGTTCCAGGGCCGATGCGCCGCCCGCGGCGTACTGCGCGCGCACCAGGTCCTGCGTGCGGCGGGCGTAGGCGATGCTTTCTTCGCTGCTGGCGATGCGCTGGTTGATGAAGGCCGTCTGCCAGTACAGCGTGGCCGTGGTGCCCACCAGGGACAGGGCCGAGGACTGGCGGTCCTGCTCGGTGGCCAGCGCCTCCCACTGGGCGGCATCGCGCTGGCGCGACAGCTTGCCCCACAGGTCGACCTCGTAGCTCACGGTCAGCTCGGTGGCATTGGTCCGCGCGATGGCGCGGTCGCCGTACAGGTTGCGGTTGCGCGACACGTTGGCGCTGCCGCCCAGTTGGGGGATCAGTTGGTCTTCGGTCAGCCCCGCCTGGTACTGGGCGCGGCGCACCCGGATCGCCGCGGCGGCCAGGTCGTTGTTGCGCGCCAGCACGGCATCGACCAGGCCGTTCAGGACCGGATCATTGAAATTACGCCACCACGCACCGCCGTCAGCCAGCGGCGCTTGCGCGTCGCCCGGGACGCCATGGGTCCAGGCGGCGGGCGCCTGGGTCAGCGGGGGCTCGTAGTCGGTACGCAGCAGGCTGCCGCAACCGCCCAGCGCCAGAAGCAGCGCCAGGGCGGCGGGGGTGCGAATCAGGGAAACCGCTTTCATCGTCCTCATTCCCGGGCCAACGCCTCGACGGGATCCAGGCGCGCCGCATTGCGCGCCGGCAAATAGCCAAAAAGCACACCGATCAGCGTCGAGCACGTGAATGCCGCCACCATCGATGCCGTGGAATAGATCATCTGGAACGAACCTGCCGTCGCCTTGGACACCAGCACGCCCAGCGCCAGCGACAGGATGATGCCCAGCGCACCGCCGATCAGGCAGACCAGCACGGCTTCGATCAGGAACTGCTGCATGATGTCGCTGCGCCGCGCGCCCACCGCCATGCGCACGCCGATCTCGCGGGTGCGCTCGGTGACGGACACCAGCATGATGTTCATGACCCCGATGCCGCCCACCATCAGCGAGATCAGCGCGATCAGGGACACCAGCAAGGTCATGGTGGCCGTCGTGCGCTCGATGGTCTTGCGGATGGCATCCGTGTTGAACACAAAGAAGTCCTTCACCACGTGGCGGCGCATCAGCACGCGCTCGATAGCCCGCTCGGCCGCGGCCGGCGGCGTGGCGTCGTTCACCCGCACCGTAATGCTCTTCAAGTGCTGCTGGCCCAGCACGCGCGACAGCGCGGTGGTGTAGGGGATCCAGACATTCAGCGATTCGTTGTTGCCGAAGACGGAATCTTTCTTCTCGGTCACGCCGATCACGCGGGCCGGCATCGATCCCAGGAACACCACCTGCCCGATCGGGTCCGTATGCGACCCGAACAAGGTCCGTCGCGTGCCTTCGTCGATCACGACTTCCTGCGCCCGGCGCACCACGCTGGTCTCGTCGAAGAACTTGCCCTGCGCCAGTTTGACGGCGCGCACGCGGAAGTACTGTTCGCCTACGCCCTGGATCGAGCCGTTGACCGACACGTTGCGGTAGCGCAGCGTGTTGCTGGTGACGACTTCGGGGGTGACGCTGTCTACATAAGGTTCGCGCGCCAGCGCGTCCGCGTCGGCGGCGACCAGCGTGCGGATGTTGACGGCTTTCTCGTCGCCGAAGTCCTTGCCGGGGAACACCTCGACGGTATTGGTGCCGATCGCGCTGATGTCTTCCAGGATCTTGCGCCGCGACCCTTCGCCCAGCGCCACCACCGACACCACGGCCGCGATGCCGATGATGATGCCCAGCATGGTCAAGGACGTGCGCAGCCGATGCGCGTTCATGGACAGCAGCGCCATGCGCAGCGCTTCGCCGCAGCGGTCCAGGTACGACTGCCAGGCGGGCCGCTTGGGCAATTCCGGCGGCGGGTCGCGGTCCGCGTCCCGCCGAGGCGCGTCGGGATTGCGCTTGTCCGCGACGATCTCGCCGTCGCTGATCTCGATGATGCGTTGCGCGTGGCGCGCCACGTTCATATCGTGCGTGACGATGATGATGGTGTGGCCAGCCGCGTTCAGTTCTTCCAGGATGCGCAGCACTTCCTGGCCGGTATGCGTGTCCAGCGCGCCGGTGGGTTCGTCGGCCAGGATGATGTCGCCGCCGTTCATCAGCGCGCGCGCGATGCTCACGCGCTGCTGCTGGCCTCCCGACAATTGACCGGGGCGGTGTTCAGACCGGTCGCCCAGCCCCAGCCGCTTCAACAATTCCTCGGCGCGGGCCATCCGGGCTTCGCGGCGCTTGCCGGCGTAGACGGCCGGCATTTCGACGTTGCCCTGCGCCGTCAGATCGGACAGCAGGTGATAGCGCTGGAAGATGAAGCCGAAGTGTTCCCGCCGCAACTCGGCCAGTTCGTCCGGGCCAAGTTCACCGGTGCTGCGACCGCCGACTCGGTAGTCGCCTCGGGTCGGGCGGTCCAGGCAGCCCAGGATGTTCATCAGCGTGGACTTGCCCGACCCGGACGCGCCCACGATGGCGACCATTTCCCCGGCCTCGATGGTCAGGTTGATGTCCTTCAGGACGGCAATGGTCTGCTCACCCGCGGGGAACTCGCGGCGTACCCCGGAAAGCGAGATTAGCGGGCCGCTCATGTCAGGCCCCCGGCGCCGCGGCGGCCGCAGGCGCAGAATCCGCCGTCACGACCCGCTCGCCCACCTCCAGCCCTTCCAGCACCTGCGCCTGCACGTTGTTGTTCATGCCGATCTTGACCTGACGCACTTCCGTCTTGTTGTCCTTCAAGACCACGCGCACGGCATAACGGCCGTCTTCGCCGCGCTTGCCCAGCGCCGAGGCCGGCACCACGACGGCGTCCTTGGCCTCGCCCAGCACGATGAAGACCTGGGCGGTCATCGAAATGCGCAGCTTTTCGTCGGGGTTGGGCACGTCGAACAGGCCGTTGTAGTAGACGGCGGCGGTGGTCGAACTGCCGGTGGAAGACGTCAGCGACGACGTCGCGTCGTCTTTCTGGATGGAGTCCGGCGCCGGTTCCACCGCGCGCAGCTTGGCCTGGTAGCGCTGGTCGGGTTCGCCCAGGATGGTGAAGTACACCGGCAGCCCCGCCTTCACGCGGGTCACGTCGGCTTCCGAGATCTGCGCCTTGATCGTCATGGTGTCGACCTGGGCCACCTTGATGATGGTAGGCGCGCTCTGGATGGAGTTGACGGTCTGGCCTTCCTTGGTCACCACGGCCACCACCATGCCGTCGATGGGCGAGACGATGCGCGTGTACCCGAGGTTGACGCGGGCGGTGTCGACCTGGATCTCGGCCTGCGCGATCTGCGCGTCCAGCGAGGCGATCTCCGCGCGCGTCACGGCCAGCGTGGCCTCGGCCGTCTCAAAGGCTTCGCGCGAACTGGCGTCGGCTGCCAGCATCTGGCGCTGGCGCTTGAACGCCAGCTCGGCCTGCTTCAGCGTGGCGACCTTGGCCGCGCGTTCGGCGCGGCGCGTCTGCAGGGCCGCTTCGGCATTGCGTAGTTCGTTCTGCTGGGTCAGGTCGTCGATTTCGGCGACCAGTTGGCCCTTCTTGACGCGGTCGCCCAGCGCCACTTTCAGGGACTTCAACTGGCCGGTTGCCTGGGCGCCCACGCTGACGCGCTCGATGGCGTCGATGGTGCCGCTGGCCAGCACGCTGTCTTCAAGGTTCGCCCGGCTGACTTCGCCCACCGCGAAGGTGGGTGGCGGCGGCGCCGAAAAGAACATGGCGCGCAGGACGTACGCGACAAGCAGGACGACGACGGCGATCAGCGCATAACGCTTGAACTTGCTGCGGGACTTTTTCATTGAACCTGATGAGAGGAGGCGCGGGCCGCGAACCTGCGCCGGTATTGCAAAGCATAGGCGCCCATCCTAAACGCGCCTTCTGTCCAAACCACTGCCAATCTGTGTCAAAACGGTGAAAAACAGTAAAGCGGCACCGGTTCGTCAAGCCTGCACGCGATTGTTCCGTTGTGAGAACGATACAACGTCTGCGACGCACGCGCGGAACCCCGCATTGCGCACATGCCGCGAACGTGCCGCCATCTTGCGCCGTAAGCACGCGACTTGCCCGCTAGATGGCGCCTATCTTGTCACCACGCGCTGAAACAATTTGCGGCGGTGCAAAAAAACCGTGCCTCGACATAGACCGACGATCCGCCCAGAATGAATACAGTTACGCCGTGTCTACCTCCAACAGATCCCCCTCCTCGCCTTCCAGTTCCCCGGAATTTTCCGGGGCGGTGCTGCTGTGCCTGCTGGCGATGATGAATCACGTCGCCCTGACCGGGGGACGGATCACTGTTTCGCTGACCGCGCTGCAGATGGGCCTGTCGACCTTCAAGGTCGGCACGCTGGTGGCTGTGTTCGCCGTGCTGCCGATGCTGTTCTCGGTCCGCGCCGGACGTTGGGTCGACCGGGTGGGCATCGTGCGTCCCCTCGTCATCGGGACGTCATTGGTGGCGATCGGCACCGCATTGCCCTTTATCTCGCAAACTCAGACCGCGCTTCTCATTGCCTCCTGCTGTATCGGCATCGGGTTCATGCTGCACCAGGTTGCCACCCAAGATTTGCTGGGCCATGCCGAGCCCACGCAGCGGCTGCGCAATTTTTCGTTCATGTCGCTGGCGCTTGCCGGATCGGGTTTTTCCGGGCCGCTGATCGCCGGCCTGGCGATCGACCACCTGGGCACGCGTACGGCCTTCGGCCTGCTGGCCCTGGGCCCCATCCTGTCCGGGATCGGGCTGTACGCGATGCGGCACCAATTGAAGGCGGTGGATTCGCAACTGGCAGGCGCGAAGGAAGCACAGCGCCGCCGGGTGACGGAATTGCTGGCCGTGCCCGCGTTGCGCCGCATCCTGATGGTCAACACCATCCTCTCCGGCGCCTGGGACACCCATTTGTTCGTCGTGCCGATCTTCGGCGTCGCCATCGGCCTGTCGGCCACCACCATCGGCGTCATTCTTGCATCCTTCGCGGCGGCAACGTTCGTCATCCGCCTGGTATTGCCGCTGATCATGCGCCGGGTGCGGTCCTGGACGCTGGTGCGGGTGGCCATGGCGACGGCCGCCATCGATTTCATGCTTTACCCGCTGTTCACCGACGTTACCGTCCTGATCGTGCTGTCGTTCATCCTGGGCCTTGCCTTGGGGTGCTGCCAACCGAGTATGCTATCTCTGCTGCACCAGCATTCGCCGCCGGGCCGCGCCGCCGAAGCCGTCGGCCTGCGGATGGCGCTGATCAACGGGTCACAGGTATCCCTGCCGTTGACCTTCGGCGCGCTGGGTGCGGTAATTGGCGTCGCCCCGTTGTTCTGGGCGTATTCGCTGGCCCTGATGGCGGGCGGATGGGCCAACCGCAATCCCCCGCTCGAGTCTGACCGGAACCCGTAGTCGTGAACATGCAGTCCTCTCCTCCCGCCGCCGGCATCGCCGGCGCCAGCCTGCCCTTTCGCCTCTGGACGCCAGAGGAAAGGCAGGCCTCGCTGGATCAGGCCCTGCAGCATTGGCAATCCGGCGAAGACGTCTGGGTATATGGGTACGGATCCCTGATCTGGCGCCCCGATTTCGATTTCATGGAACGCCGCCTGGCGACCTTGCGCGGGCACCACCGGGCGCTGTGCCTGTGGTCGCGCGTGAACCGCGGCACGCCGGAATGCCCGGGTCTTGTCTTCGGGCTGGACCGCGGGGGTTCCTGCCGGGGCGTCGTCTACCGCCTGGCCGGCGACCAGGTGCCCATCTATTTCCCCGCCCTCTGGGAACGCGAGATGTCCACGGGGGCCTATCTGCCCCGCTGGATCAATTGCGCGACCGACGCCGGCCCCGTCCGCGCGCTGGTCTTCATCATGAACCGGGACAATCCGGCCTACATCCGCGCCCTGCCCGATGCCGAACTGCTGGCCATCGTGCGCCGGGCCGCCGGCCGCTACGGCCCCTGCACCGACTACGTGGTCCAGACGGCCCAGGCGCTACGCGCCGCCGGCATCCATGACGCCCGCCTGGACGCCATTGCCCGCCGGCTGGAACTGGACGGGCGGCCCCTGCCGGAAGGCAGCTGACAGCTCCCCGCCCGGCCGCGGGCGCCAAACATGCCTGAGACCTGCGCGGGGTCAATACGGGAGCGATGCCCCAAGCGGTATAAACTCCCTGTTATCAACGCTGAATCCCACGCCTCATGTCCGTCTCCGATCTGCGTCAAAGCTACGAAAAGAACGTCCTGCTGGAAAGCCAGGCCGCCACGTCCCCGTTCCAGCAGTTTTCCCGCTGGTTCGACGAAGCGCTGGCCGCCAAGGTGCCGGAACCCAACGCCATGACGCTCGCCACGGTGAACGCCGACGGCCAGCCCAGCGCCCGCATCGTCCTGATCAAGGGCTTTGACGAGCACGGGTTCACGTTCTTCACCAACTATGAATCCCGCAAGGGCCAGGATCTGCTGGCCGAGCCGCGCGCCTGCCTGCTGTTTTTCTGGCAGCCGCTGGAACGCCAGGTGCGGATCGAAGGCGTGGTGGAAAAAGTCGCCGCCGAAGAGTCGGATGCGTACTACCACAGCCGGCCCGCCGGTTCGCGGATCGGCGCCTGGGCTTCGCGCCAAAGCCAGCCCATCACCCGTGAAGAGCTGGAAGCCCGCGAGCAGGAATTCCGCGAACGTTTCGGCGAACAGCCGCCGCGCCCGCCGCACTGGGGCGGTTACCGCCTGAAGCCCACCGCTTTCGAGTTCTGGCAAGGCAGGCCCTCGCGCCTGCACGACCGCCTGCGCTATGTCGCCGACGGCACGGCCTGGAATATCGAACGCCTGTCGCCTTGATGCCGGGCGCCCCGCGCGCCCGCCCGACTTAACGATTGCATGCCCGCCTCCTCCCCCGATTTTGACGCCTCCTTCTTCCGTACCGCGCTGGGCCGCTATGCCACGGGCGTAACGGTAGTCACTGCCGCCGGCCTTGATGGCGCCCCCATCGGGCTGACGGTCAGCTCCTTCAACTCCGTGTCGCTGAACCCGCCGCTGATCCTCTGGAGCCTGTCGCGCGGTTCATCCTCGCTGGAGGCGTTCGAGCGGTGCGAACGCTATGTGGTCAACGTGCTGAGCGCCGAGCAGATTGCGCTGGCGCGGCGTTTCGCCACGGGCAAGACGCCTGACCGCTACGCCGGCCTGACCGTCCACCATGCGCCCGGCGGCACGCCGATGCTGGACGGCCACTGCGCCGCCTGGTTCGAATGCCGCAACCGCAGCCGCTACGAAGAAGGCGACCACATCATCATGGTGGGCGAAGTCGAACGCTGCGGCCACAGCAGTGAACCGCCGCTCGTCTTCCATGCCGGCGGCTTCGACCTGACCCCGGCGGGTTCCCGGTCCGAAAGGAAAGCCCCATGAGCGTGGATGTCGATTGCGTCGTCATCGGCGCAGGGGTGGTCGGCCTGGCGATTGCCCGCGCGCTGGCCCAGTCCGGCCGCGATGTGCTGGTGGCCGAAGCCACGGAAGCCATCGGCACCGGGACCAGCTCGCGTAATTCCGAAGTCATCCACGCCGGCATCTATTACCCCGCCGGCAGCCTCAAAGCCCGCCTGTGCGTGCGCGGCAAGCATTTGCTGTACGCGTACTGCGGCGAACGCGCCATCCCGCACAAGCGGCTGGGCAAGCTCATCGTGGCCACCGACCGCGAACAGGCTGCCCAGCTGGAAGGCATCGCGCAGCGCGCCCGCGCCAACGGCGTGGACGACCTGCAATACATTTCCGGCGAAGACGCCATGCGCCTGGAGCCCGCGCTGCAATGCACGGCCGCGCTGGTGTCGCCGTCGACCGGCATCGTGGACAGCCACGCGCTGATGCTGTCGTTCCAGGGCGATGCCGAGAACGCCGGCGCTCAATGCGTGTTCCACACGCCGCTGGTGTCCGGCCGTGTCCGTCCCGAAGGCGGGTTCGACCTGCAATTCGGCGGCGATGAAGCCATGACCCTGACCTGCAACGTGCTGATCAATTCGGCCGGCTTGCAGGCGCCGGCGCTGGCCCGCCGCATCGACGGCGTGCCGCCCGCCAGCATCCCCACCGATTACCTGTGCAAAGGCAGCTATTTCACGCTGTCCGGCCGCGCCCCGTTCTCGCGCCTGATCTACCCCGTGCCGCAGCACGCCGGCCTGGGCGTGCACCTGACGCTGGACATGGGCGGCCAGGCCAAATTCGGCCCCGACACCGAATGGGTCGGCACCGAAGACTACACGCTGGACCCGGCCCGCGCCGACGTGTTCTACGAAGCAGTGCGCAGCTACTGGCCCGCCCTGCCCGACAATGCGCTGGCACCCGGGTACACGGGCATCCGGCCCAAAATCTCCGGGCCGCACGAACCCGCCGCCGACTTCGTCATCGCCGGCCCCGCCGTGCATGGCGTGCCCGGCCTGGTGAACCTGTTCGGCATCGAATCCCCCGGGCTGACCTCCAGCCTGGCCTTGGCGGAAGAAACCCTGGCGCGCCTGGCCGCCTGATTCCGCCCCATTCCCCTTCTTACCTCGGCCTATTTCCGCACCATGCAGCACAACGACTACATCCTGACCCTGTCCTGCCCCGATCGCACCGGCATCGTCTACCGCGTCAGCGGCCTGTTGTTCGAATTGGGTTGCAACATCCTGGATTCGCAGCAATTCGGCGATGAGGAAACGGGCCAGTTCTTCCTGCGCGTGCACTTCGACCTGCCCACCGCCGTGGCCGCCGACGACCTGCGCGGCCGCCTGGCCACGCTGTCCAGCGAATACGGCATGGACCTGAAGCTGCACGATGCGCGCCGCAAGGAACGCCTGCTGATCATGGTCAGCAAGCAGGGCCACTGCCTGAACGACCTGCTGTTCCGCGTGCATAGCGGACATTTGCACGCCGAAGTGGCCGCGATCGTGTCGAACCACAACGACTACGCCAGCCTGGCCGCGTCCTACAACATCCCGTTCCACTACCTGCCCGTCACGGCGGACACCAAGGCAGAACAGGAAAAGCAGGTGCTGCAGATCGTGGAGCAGTCAAACACCGACCTGGTGGTGCTAGCCCGCTACATGCAGATCCTGTCGGCGGACATGTGCCGCGCGCTGAATGGCCGCGCCATCAACATCCACCACAGCTTCCTGCCCAGCTTCAAGGGCGCCCGCCCGTATCACCAGGCGCATGCGCGCGGCGTGAAGATCATCGGCGCGACCGCCCACTACGTGACCTCCGACCTGGACGAAGGCCCGATCATCGATCAGGACATCGAACGCGTGGACCACACGATGACCGCCCAGGACCTGACCCAGGTCGGCAGCGACATCGAATCCCTGGTGCTGTCGCGCGCCGTGCGCAGCCACGTCGAACACCGCATCCTGCTGAACCGCAACAAGACCGTCGTGTTCCGCTAAGCCTTAGCCAGCTGCGGCGGGCGGATACTGGCGCGCCACCAGCGCCACCGCCTTCTGCTGCAGCGGCGAACGGGCCTGGGCCGGCCAGATCACCTGGCTGACCGACCGGGCCTCGTGCCCGAAGGCGATGAAGCGCGTTCCCGCCAGGCCGCTGCGCGACAGGCAGGCTGGCACGATCGACACCCCCAGCCCTTGCGACACCAGCGACGCCACGCTCAGCCAGTGGCGCACCTCGTGCCGGATCACCGGCATGAACCCCGACGCCACGCACATCGACAGCACCGTCTCGTAATAGCTGGGCGACGCGGCGCGCGCGAAGAAGACGAAATCATCGCCCGCCAGTTCCGCCAGTTGCAGCGACGCGCGGTCGGCCAGCGGGTGCGAGTCCGGCAGGCAGACGACGAACGGTTCGGCCATCAGGTCACGGGCGTGAACCTCGTCCGGCACCGGATTGGCGTGGATGAAGCCCAGGTCTTGCTCGCCGCGCCGGACGGCTTCGATCTGCTCATAGGAGTTCAGCTCGGTCAGCACGTGCTCCACGTCAGGCAGCTCGGCCCGCATGGCATTGAGCAGCGCGGGCAGGCCTCGATACAGCATGGACCCCACAAAGCCGATGCGCAGCCGGCCGCGCAGCCCCGCGTCCACCCGTTGCACCAGCGTACGCACCTCTTCGGCCTGGCGCAGCAAGGTCAACGCCTCGCGGTACAGCACCTGGCCGGCATCGGTCAGCTCTACGTGGCGGCTGGTGCGGGCCAACAGACGCGCACCCACATTGTCTTCCAGCTGGCGGATGGCGTAACTGAGTGGCGGCTGCGAAATGTGCAGGCGCGTGGCGGCGCGGCTGAAATGGCGCTCTTCGGCCACCGCGATGAAGTAGCGCAACAGGCGCGGGTCCAGGTCCATCGTCCCCTCCAGATCTATATTTTTTATGGATTGTTCTACACGAAAACGGTATTTGCATAGATTAATCGACCCGCGCAACATCGGCCATCTTCCCCGTTTTCCGCAGGATGCCGCCATGGATACTCCCAAGACCGCCGCCCCGACCGCCGCCGCCCCCGTCGCCACGCCCGTTCCGGACTCCCGCGGCCTGAATCTCTTCAACGCGGACCCCTATGCGGCGGCCCTCAGCCAGCGCTACCTGCCGCCCGCGCTGCATGCCCACCTGCTGCCCCACCTGGAACGGCTGGGCGGCCTGGCCGGCGGCGTCATGGACGAACTGGCGGCCACGGCGGACAAGCATCCCCCCACTCTGTCCGTGCGCAGCCGCGCCGGCACCGACGAATCCCGCGTCGACAAGCATCCGGCCTACGTCGAACTTGAACGCCTGGCCTACAGCGAATTCGGCCTGGCGGCACTCTCGCACCGCGGCGGCGTGCTGGGATGGCCCGAGCCCATGCCGGCTGCCGCCAAGTACGCGCTGAGCCACTTGTTCGTGCAGGCGGAATTCGGCCTGTGCTGCCCGGTCAGCATGACGGATTCGCTGGCGCGCACGCTGCGCAAGTTCGGCGACCCCGCGCTGGTCGAGCGCGTGCTGCCGCAGGTCACCTCGCAGGACTTCGACACCTTGCGCCAGGGCGCTATGTTCATGACCGAACAGGGCGCGGGCTCGGACGTCAGCGCCACCGAAGTCACGGCCGAGGCCCAGGATGACGGCACGTGGCGCATCCACGGCGACAAATGGTTCTGCTCGAACCCTGACGCCGGCTTTGCAATGGTGCTGGCCCGCAGCAAACCGCAGCCCGGTTTGAAGGGCGTGTCGCTCTTCCTGCTGCCGCGCGACCTGGCCGACGGCAGCCACAACCACTACCGCATCCTGCGCCTGAAAGACAAGCTGGGCACGCGTTCCATGGCCAGCGGTGAAATCCGGCTGGAGGGCGCGGTCGCCTGGCTGGTGGGTGAACGCGGCCGCGGCTTCAAGCACATGGCCGACATGATCAACAACTCGCGCCTGTCCAACGGCATGCGCGCGGCCGGCCTGATGCGCCGCGCGGTCACCGAAGCCGTCTACGTGTCGCAGAACCGCCGCGCCTTCGGCAAGCGCCTGATCGACATGCCGCTGATGCAGCGCCAACTGGTCAAGATGACGGTGTGGGCCGAGCAGGCGCGCAGCGTCATGTTCCAGACGGCCCGCGCGCTGGCCGACGCGGACCACGGCACGGCCGATCCCGCGCTGGCCCGCATCCTGACGCCCCTGATCAAATTCCGCGCCTGCCGCGACGCCCGCAAGGTAACGGGCGACGCGATGGAAGTGCGCGGCGGCTGCGGCTACATCGAAGAATGGACCGAACCGCGCCTGGTGCGCGACGCCCATCTGGGCTCCATCTGGGAAGGCACCAGCAACATCGTCGCGCTGGACGTGCTGCGCGCCATCAAGAAAGAAAACTCGCTGCCCGCCCTGCGTGCCCACATCGACCGCCTGCTGGCTGACGGCGCGCCCTGCCCGCCCGCCCTGGCCGAAGCGCAGGCGCACGCCCTGGAACAGACCTTCGCGCTGGCCGAGCATGCCGCCCAGGGCGACCATGCCGAACTGGCCCGCCAGGCGGCATCGCTGCTGTACCACGCGGTATCGATGGCTGCGCTGCGCTGGGAAGCCACCAGCGCCGGCCTGGAAAGCCGCGCGCAATTGGCCGACCAGGTGCTGCTGCACCGCCTGGCGCCCCGCGATCCCTATGCCATCCCCCCCAACGAAAGCGCGGCCTGCCAGGCCATCCTGCACTACGCGCTGTAAACCGACGCCGGCGGCACAGCCGGCGCGCCCCCCAGGAGACACCACCATGAAACGCCTTCTTGCCCCTCTGATGCTGGCGGCGGCCACCGCCGTGGCCCCGTCCGCACCCGCCTTGGCCTCGGACGCCTTCCCCACGGCTCGCCCCATCACGCTGATCGTGCCCTTCCCGCCCGGCGGCCCCACTGACGCCATGGCGCGTCGGCTGGCCGAGAAACTGCGCGAACCGCTCAAGCAGAACGTCATCGTCGAAAACCGCAGCGGCGCGGGCGGCAACATCGGATCGGAATACGTAGCCTCGGCCAAGCCCGACGGCTACACGCTGCTGTTCGGCACGTCCGGCCCGCTGGCCATCAATGTCAGCCTGTACAAGAAGCAGGGCTACAACCCCGAAACCAGCTTCGCGCCCATCATCCGCCTGGGCCATCTGCCCAACATCCTGGTCGTGAACCCGTCGGTGCCGGCCAACAACGCGCAAGAGCTCATCGCCTACGCCAAGAAGAATCCGGACAAGCTCAGCTACGCCTCGTCCGGCAATGGCGCCTCGTCGCACCTGGCCGGCATCCTGTTCAACAAGATGGCCGGCACGCAGATCATGCATATCCCCTACAAGGGCACCGGACCAGCATTGAACGATCTGCTGGGTGGGCAGGTATCCATGTCGTTCACCGACATCCTGACCGCGCTGCCTTACATCAAGGCGGGCAAGCTGCGCGCCATCGGCCTGGCCAGCGCCCAGCGCTCGGAAGCCCTGCCCGACCTGCCCACCTTGTCCGAACAGGGCCTCAAGGGATATGACGTCAGCGTCTTCTTCGGCATCGTCGCCCCCAAGGACACGCCGGCCGACGTGGTGAACACGCTGAACCAGGCGTTCAAGACCGCGCTGTCGGACCCAGCCATCAAGCAGACCCTGCATTCGCAGGGCATCGTCGAAGCGCAGGACCAGACCCCGCAAGGCCTGGCGGCGTTCATCACCACCGAAGTTCCCAAGTGGCGCGAGCTCATCACCAGCGCCAACGTTTCCATCGACTGAAGCTGACTCCCCATGGCTCCCACCCTACCGAATGCCGGCGCGCTTGCCGGTTGCAAGGTGATCGACCTGTCCCGCGTGCTGGGCGGTCCCTATTGCACGCAGATCCTGGCCGACCACGGCGCCGACGTCCTGAAGATCGAGCCGCCCGGCGGCGATGAAACCCGGGGCTGGGGCCCGCCCTTCCTGGGCGACACCGCGTCCTACTTCATCGGCGTGAACCGCAACAAGGAAGGCATGACACTGGACCTGTCGCAGGCGGCCGGCCAGGAGTTGCTGCGCCACCTGCTGGCCGATGCCGATGTGCTGGTCGAAAACTTCAAGCCCGGCACGCTGGAGAAGTGGGGCTTGGGTTTCGATACCCTGAGCCAGGCCTTTCCCAAGCTGATCCATTGCCGCGTCAGCGGCTTCGGATCGGATGGCCCGTTGGGCGGGCTGCCGGGCTACGACGCCTGCGCGCAAGCCATGTGCGGGCTGATGAGCGTGAACGGCGAAGCGGACGGCGACGCCACCCGCGTCGGCCTGCCGGTCGTAGATATGGTGACCGGCCTGAACGCGGCTGTCGCCATTCTGCTTGCCCTGAATGAACGGACGCGCAGCGGCCTGGGCCAGTTCCTGGACATCACGCTGTACGACTGCGCGCTGTCGCTGCTGCATCCGCATGCGGCCAATTACTTCTACAGCGGCAAGGTGCCCCGCCGCAGCGGTAACGCGCATCCGAACATCGCGCCATACGAAACGCTGCCCACCGCCAGCGGCCCAATCTTCCTGGCGGTTGGCAACAACCGGCAGTTCGCATTGCTGGCGCAGGTGCTGGAGGCGCCGGGCCTGGCGACGGACCCGCGCTATGCCGCAAACGCCGACCGCCTGCAGCACCGCCAGGCCCTGCGCGACGAGCTGTCCACCTTGCTGGCGGGGCAGGACGCGGCCGTGTTGGCCGACCGCCTGCTGCGCGCCGGCGTACCGGCTGCCGCCGTGCAAACGGTGGACCAGGCCCTGGCGCATCCGCACACGCGCCACCGCGGCATGGTGCTGGAACAGGGCGACTACCAAGGCGTGGGTTCGCCGATCAAACTGTCGCGTACGCCCGCCACGCTGCGCAAGCTGCCGCCCGCGCTCGCGCCACAGACCGACGCCCAATAAGACGGCCGCCATCGCGATCACGTAGGATGGGTGAAGCGCGAGAGCACCGCCCTACGAACTGATGCGCCAAGCGCGCGCAACCCATCAAGCAGCGTTGGTGCCGTGGCTGATCCAGCCATTGCTTGCCATGCTGCTTGATGGGTTGCGCGCGTTTGGCGTCGGTGTGCGTGCGTACGTCTTCTCGCGCTTCACCCATCCTACGTCCACATTTTCAACGAATGCCAACAACTAAGACATTTCGTTGCACCGATGTTGCATCGAAAGGCCACCGGCCGCCGTAGACTTTTCGGGTCGCCTCGCGTTGCCGGGCAGCACCTCCCCCAAATTCGAAGAAAGAGGAGAAGGACCATGGCCACGAATGAAACGAAAGAACACGCCCCGCTCAAGCGGGTGATGGGCCCCAAACTATTATTGCTATTCATCGTCGGCGACATCCTGGGCACAGGCGTCTATGCGCTGACCGGACAGGTGGCCGCCGAAGTCGGCGGCGCGGCCTGGCTGCCGTTCCTGGTGGCGTTTGCGGTGGCCTTGCTGACCGCGTTGTCCTATCTGGAACTCGTCACCAAATATCCCAAGGCCGCCGGTGCGGCGCTCTATGTGCACAAGGCGTTCGGCGTGCACTTCCTGACCTTCATCGTCTGTTTCACCGTCATGTGTTCAGGGCTGACGTCCGCGGCCACCGCGTCGCAGGCATTTGCCGCCAATCTTTTCGCCGCCTTCGGCATCAAGGCGGACAAGACCTGGATCACATTCGGCGCGCTGGGCTTCATGCTGCTGGTGATGCTGGTGAACCTGCGCGGCGCGGCCGAAAGCGTCAAGGCCAACGTGGTGCTGACCTTGATTGAACTATCGGGCCTGTTGATGGTGATCCTGCTGGGCTTCTATGCCATTGCCGGCGGGCAAGCGGACTTTTCGCGCGTGATCGCGTTCGACACGCCCGAAGACAAAAGCGTATTCCTGGCGGTGACCTCCGCCACGGCGCTCGCCTTCTTCGCAATGGTCGGCTTCGAGGATTCGGTCAACATGGCCGAAGAGACCCATAATCCCAGTCGCATCTTTCCCAAGGTAATGCTGACCGGGCTGGGCATTACCGCCGTAATCTATGTGCTGGTGTCCATCTGCGCGGTGGCGCTGGTGCCGGTGGGTGAACTGGCCAAGAGCTCGACGCCGCTGGTGCTGGTGGTCAAGCGCGCCGCCCCCGGCCTGCCGGTGGAATACATCATGCCCGTCATCTCGATGTTCGCTGTGGCGAACTCCGCGCTGATCAACATGATGATGGCCAGCCGCCTGCTTTACGGCATGTCGCGCCAGGGTGTGCTGCCAGCCTTCCTGGCGCACGTGCACCGCAAGAACCAGACGCCGTGGACTGCCATCCTGTTCACCACCGTGCTGGCGCTGGGGCTGATCATCCTGGTGGCGCTGGCGGATTCCGAAGCCATCCGCGCGCTGGGGGGCACCACCGCGTTGCTGCTGCTGGGCGTGTTCGCCTTCGTCAACGTCGCGGTGCTGGTCCTGCGCCGCGACAAGGTCAAGCATGAACACTTCAGCATCAACCGCATCATTCCCTGGCTGGGCGCGGCGGCCTGCCTGTTCCTGGTCACACCGCTGACCGGGCGTGACGTCATCCAGTATCAGGTGGCGGGCTGGTTGCTGCTGCTGGGCGTCGTGATGTGGGGCGTGACCTATCTGGCGCACCGCAAGGAAGCGCGCATGGAACTGGACCCGTCCACGCTGGAGTAGGTCAGCGCCACAGGCAGGACGGGCGCCGGGGTTAGCCCCCGGCGGCCAGCCCTTCCCGCCGCGGGTCCACGCCGCCTTGCAGGCCGTTGCCGTCGATGACGATGCCGTGGATGCCGCTGGGGAATTCGGTGATGCGCACCGGGTGCCCCATGCGTTCAAGGGCAGGCGCCAGCGCTTCCAGCGCGGTGCCCTTCTCCAGCTCGGTTTCCTTGTTGCGGCTGCCCATGTTCGGCAGGGAAATCGCGGACTGGATATCCAGCCCCCAATCCAGCACCCCCACGATCGTCTTGGCCACGTAATTGATGATGACGCTGCCGCCGGGCGAGCCCACCAGCATGACGGGCTTGTCGTCGCGCAGGACGATGATCGGCGCCATGGCGCTGCGCGGGCGCTTGCCCGGCTCGATGCGGTTGGCGATCAAGCGCCCCTCCGGATCCTTGAACGAGGATGAAAAATCCGTCATCTCGTTGTTCAGCAAGAAGCCGCGTACGAAGATCTTGCTGCCGAACTCGCTTTCGATCGTGGTCGTCATGGACAACGCATTGCCTTGCGCGTCTACCGCCACCAGATGGCTGGTGGACGGCAACTCCAACGCGTTGTCGCGACCGAGCGTCAGCAGCTTTCCTTCCGGGTCGCCGGGCAGCGCCACCTTCATGCTGCGGTCGGGCTGGATCAATGCGCCGCGGGCGCGCAGATAGGCCGGGTCCAGCATGGCGCGCACGGGCACCTGAACGAAATCCGGATCCGCCACATAGAAGTCGCGGTCCGCGAATGCCAGGCGCCCGGCTTCGGAAAAATAATGCACGGCCTCGACCGAGCCGGGCGCGAAGCTGGCCATCGGAAACTGTTCCAGCTCGCCCAGCATCTGCAGCACGGCGATCGGGCCGCTGCTAGGCGGCGCCATGCCGCACAGTCGGTAGCCGCGATAAGCGCCGCATACCGGGTCGCGCGTCTTGGCGCGGTAGCTGGCCAGGTCAGCCAGGCTGAGGTCGCCCGGCGTGGCGTGCCCATGCACCGCGGCCACGATATCGCGGGCGATGTCGCCCTGGTAGAACGCATCCGCGCCCTGCCGGGCCACGGCGCGCAACGTGGCCGCGAATTCGGGATTCTTCAGCACATGCCCCACCGGCCACGGCGCGCCGTCAGGCGCATAGAAATACGCCGCGGCAGCCGCCTGCTTGGGCAAAGCCTTGTTGCCGGCCAATAGCGCATGCAAGCGGGGCGACACCGCAAAGCCTTGCTCGGCCAGCCCAATCGCGGGTTGGAACAGGTCGGCCCAAGGCAGCACGCCCGCTTCCTTGTGGGCCAGTTCCAGGCCGCGCAACAACCCGGGCACGCCTACGGACATGCCGTTGTTGACGGCTTGCGCGAAGGGCAGCGGCTTGCCCTGCGCATCCAGAAAGCGGTCCGGGCGTGCTGCCGCGGGCGCGGTCTCGCGGCTGTCCACCGTCTGGATGCGCCCGGTCTTGGCCGAATACAGCACCATGAACGCACCGCCGCCGATACCGGAAGATTGCGGTTCCACCAGATTCAGCACGAGTTGGGTTGCGATGGCGGCGTCCACCACGCTGCCGCCCCGGCGCAACATTGCTTCGCCCGCCTGGGTCGCCAGCGGGTTGGCCGAGACCACCATGTAATGCGGCGCGCGCACCAGTTCGCGCGCCTGCGTGCCGCTGGCGGCTTCGGGATTGCGGTCTTCGGCCGCCTGCGGTGTACGCGCCCACACGGCGGGCGTCGCCGCCATGGCGGCGGCAAGCAGGAAGGCGGCGGCGTGGCGGCAGGCGCGCATGATCTGGCTCCGGGATAGCGCCGGCGTCCCGGCAGGCGTCCATCATAGTCAAGGCACCCTCCGCTGTCGCGCCACGGCGGGCCGCGCACCGGAAATGGCTGCCCCACGCCTTCCGACATAGAATCCCGGTTCCGGTCCTTCTTCCCCATCGAGCCATGCGCCTGCGCCACATCGAGATTTTCGAAGCGATCCGCCGTACCGGATCCCTGACCGAGGCCGCCGCGACGCTGCATATCTCGCAACCCGCCGCCAGCAAGCTGCTGGCTCACGCCGAAGCCCAACTGGGCTTCAAGCTGTTCGAACGCGTCAAGGGCCGGCTGGTCGCCACGCACGAGGCCGACATCCTGACGCCCGAAGTCGCGCGCCTCTCGCAAGACTTGAACAGCGTGCGCCGTCTGGCCGCGAACCTGCGCGACCGGCCCAACGGCCACTTGCGCCTGGGATGCGCGCCCGCGCTGGGCCTGGGACTATTGCCAGGCGTGGTGCGAGACAGCCGTGACGCGCAGCCCGGCATCACCTTCGATATCCACACGCATCACAGCGCCGAACTCGTGCAGGGGCTGCTGACCCGCGAACTGGATCTAGCCGTCACCTTCGACACCAACGACTATCCCGGCCTGACGCGCATGGGCCTGGGCCATACCGAACTGGTGCACCTGAGCCGCACGGCCGGCTCGGGCCCGATACGGCTGCCGGAGCTGACGACGCCGTCGGGCGGCACGCTCATCGTGCTGGACGCCAGCGATGCTTCGGGCGCCTTGCTGCAGATGGCGCTGGACGCGCAGGGCCTGGACCCGCAAGTCGCCATCCAGGTGCAGACGCATTACGTGGCCTGCGCGCTGGTCGATGCGGGTTGCGGCGACGCCATCGTCGACGCCATCACCGCGCAGGCGATGCTGCGGCCGGGCATGCACCTGCGCCGGCTGGAACCCGCGTTGCGCGTGCCGATCAGCATCATGGTGCGCAACCAGGACCCCTTGTCGTCCCTGCATCGCGACCTGATCGAACGCTTGCGCGCAGCCTGCGCCGAACGCATCGCCGCGCTGGACTTGCCGGCCTGAATTGCGGACCTGAATTGCGGACCCTGCGCCAAAAGAAAACGGGCGCCCGAAGGCGCCCGTTTTGTCGTGCAAGCCGGGGCGGGCCAAAGCCTGCCCTCGCGCGCAGCATCAGTCCAGCTTGATGTTCTGCTTCTTCACGACGTCTTGAGCCCAGTCGAACTGCTCTTTGATTTCTTTGGCGAACTCTTCCGGCGTGTTGCCCGACGGCGCCGAGCCCTGGTCGTCCAGCGCCTTGATGACCTTCGGGTCCTTCAGGGCCACGACAGCGGCGTCACGCAGCTTGTTCACGACGTCCATCGGGGTGCCCTTGGGCGCCAGCAGGCCGTACCAGACCGGCTGGTTCAGCACGGGGAAACCGGCTTGCTTGAACGTCGGCACGCCCTTGACGGCAGCGATTTCCTCGGGCCACGCGATGGCCATGGCGCGCAGCTTGCCCGCCTGGATCTGCGGCATCGACGACGGCAGGTTGTCGAACAGGATTTCGATCTGGCCGCCGACGGCGTCCGCCACGGCCGGGCCCGAACCCTTGTACGGCACGTGCACGATATCGGTGCCCGTGGCCATCTTGAACGACTCGCCCATCAAGTGCAGCACGCCGCACGTGCCCGAGCTGCCGTAGGAGTACTTGCCCGGGTTCTTCTTCAGCTCTTCGACGAAGCCCTTGAAGTCCTTGGCGGGGAACTTAGGATTCACGGCGACCACGTTGGCCGTATTGGCGAAGTTGGTGACGGGCTGGAAGTCCTTGATCGGATCGTACGGCAGGTCCTTCGGACGGCAAGCCGGGTTCACGGCCATCGTCGAAACGGTGGCGATGGACAGCGTGTAGCCGTCGGCATCCGCGCGCGCGGCTTCCGCAGCGCCAATGGCGCCGCCTGCGCCGCCCTTGTTTTCCACAACCATCGGTTGGCCAAGTTCCTGGCTCATGCGCTGCGTCACCAGACGCGCAATGATGTCGGTGGAACCGCCGGGCGCGAACGGAACGATCACGCGGATGGGCTTGCTGGGGTACTTGTCGGCGGCGTGTGCGACGGAGGCGCCAAGCGTGCCGGCAGCGCCAGTAGCCAAAGCGATAGCCACGGCCAGGGAGCGAACTTTATTCATAGGTGTGTTTCCTCCAAGATTGCGAGCCCGTATGTAAACGGCCCGTTTTGTGATGTGCCCGCCTGTAGGCGGACCAGCAGTTAACGGTGGGGGCGCTTTGCGTGTGTGCTGCGTGTTTCGCGCTGCTTTTATGGATTGCTTGTGGCACACGCGCCCGCCAGAATGACGGAGAATAGCAGCAAATGCTTACACACGCATAGCGTGCGGATCCGCAACCAGCGCCCTCAGAAAATGCCTTTCCGGCCAAGGCAAAATATTCTGGTTTTCCCTTATTTCATGCGGTTTACGCGAGGCTTGGCGGACTCGCGCCGCCCTTGAAAAATGGCCGCCCGTAGGCGGCCATTCTCACGCTTGGGCAAAGCCGATCAGGACGGCTTGTGCGCGTTGGTCATGGAGCCCGGCACGACCCATTCGGCGAACTGCGCCTCGGTCACATAACCCAGCGCCAGTGCGGATTCCTTCAGCGACAGCCCTTCCTTGTGCGCCTTCTTGGCGATCTGCGCGGCCTTGTCATAGCCGATGTGCGGATTCAAGGCCGTCACCAGCATCAGCGAACGGTCCACCAGCTCGGCGATGCGCTCGTGGTTGGGCTCGATGCCCGCGGCGCAGTGCTCGTTGAAGCTGGCCATGCCGTCAGTCAGCAGGCGCACGGATTGCAGGAAGTTGTGGATCACCAGCGGCTTGAACACGTTCAGTTCGAAGTTGCCGCTGGCGCCGCCGATGTTGATGGCCACGTCATTGCCCAGCACCTGCGCGGCCAGCATCGTGATGGCTTCGCACTGCGTCGGGTTGACCTTGCCCGGCATGATCGAGCTGCCCGGTTCGTTTTCGGGGATGCTGATTTCGCCCAGGCCGGAACGCGGGCCGCTGGACAGCCAGCGCACGTCGTTGGCGATCTTCATCAGGCCGGCGGCCAGCGCCTTCAGCGCGCCATGTGCGAACAGCAGCGCTTCGTGCGAAGCCAGCGCCTGGAACTTGTTGGGCGCCGACACGAAGGCCGTGCCGGTGGCATGCGCCAGGTCCGCGGACACTTTGACGCTGAATTGCGGATGCGCGTTCAGGCCGGTGCCCACGGCAGTGCCGCCGATGGCCAACTGGTGCAGGCCGGCGAGCGTTGCCCGGATCTGCTGCTCGGCCAGGTCCAGCTGCGCGACGTAGCCCGAGAGTTCCTGGCCCAGCGTCAGCGGGGTCGCATCCTGCAGGTGGGTGCGGCCGATCTTCACGATGTCGTAGAACTCGGCGCTTTTCTCGGCGAAGGTCGCGCGCAGCTTCTTCAGCGTCGGCAGCAGGTGGTGCTCGACCTCGACGGCGGCGGCCACGTGCATGGCGGTCGGGAAGGTGTCGTTGGACGATTGACCGCGGTTGACGTGGTCGTTCGGGTGCACCTTGCGCTCTTCACCGCGCACGCCGCCCAGCAGCTCCGAGGCGCGGTTAGCCAGCACCTCGTTCATGTTCATGTTGCTTTGCGTGCCCGACCCCGTCTGCCAGACGGACAGCGGGAACTCGTTGGGCCATTTGCCGTCGATGACTTCGTCGGCGGCGCGGATGATGCCGTCGGCGATCTTCGGATCCAGCTCACCCAGTTCGGCGTTGACCTTGGCGGCCGCGCGCTTCAGGCGAGCCATGGCGTTGACCAGGGGAACAGGCATCTTCTCGGTCGAAATCGCGAAAAAATGCAGCGAACGTTGCGTTTGGGCGCCCCAGAGGTGATCCTCGGGGACTTCGATGGGCCCAAACGTGTCTTTTTCGATGCGGGTCTTCATGGCGCGTACAACTCCGTGGCGACGTAAGTCGCGGCCGGCGGCACCCGCCAAGCGCGACATTATTGAGAATAGCAATCACTTATTAGGTTAGCAGAAACCCGCATTCCTATAATTGCTGAAATCCGTGTTCCCTCCACCGTTTTTTACCACTCGCCCAGCGCCATGTCCGCCCCTCTTTGCAGCCTGACCTTGCACCTGCCCGACGAAGCCGCCACGGAATCGCTGGCGCGGCAGCTTGCCCCCTTGGTTTCCGGGGGAAAAACCGGCCCGGCAGGCGCTTGTATCCACCTTCAAGGTGACCTCGGAGCAGGAAAAACGGCCTTCACCAGGGCATTGTTGCGGGAATGCGGCATCACTGGCCGAATCAAAAGTCCAAGCTACGCGCTGCTTGAATCCTATAAAGTTTCTAACTTATACTTCTATCATCTTGATTTTTATAGATTTAGTGATTCGCGTGAATGGTTGGACGCAGGATTCCGGGATTTACTGCGTGACGATGCGGTCGTTTTGATCGAATGGCCGGAGCGGGCCGAGGGCCTTTTGCCCCCGCCCGACCTGCTGATTTCCCTGGCTTATGCCGGCGAGGGACGTGACGCCACCCTGACCGCGAACACCGCTCGAGGACAAACATGGTTGAACGCGATTGTCCCCCCGCCAAAGACGGCGCCCTTCCCTCGGCAGGCGCCACCCGGCGCCGCCTGATCAGCGTCGCGGCTACGCTGCTCGTCCTGCCGGTTCTGCCGCGCCTGGCGCAGGCCGCGACGATCCTGGCCGTCCGTACCTGGCCGGCAGACGAATACACCCGGGTCACCCTCGAACTCGACAGCGAGCTCAAGGCCGAACAGTTCACGCTTGAAAACCCCCACCGCCTGGTGGTGGACATCGAAGGGCTGACCATCAGCGCGGCCCTGAACGACCTGGTCTCGAAGGTCCGCCCGGACGACCCCTACATCCAGAGCCTGCGCGTGGCGCAGAACCGCCCGAACGTCGTGCGGCTGGTGTTCGACTTGAAGCAGCCCGTGGCGCCCCAGGTGTTCACGCTCAAGCCCGTGGCTGACTACCAGTACCGGCTGGTGCTGGATCTGTACCCCAAGATCGCCCAGGACCCCCTGGTGGCGATCCTGAACAAAAGCGGCGCCGACGCGGACGACCCGCTGGCGCGCATCCTGGAAGACATCCAGCGCAATCCGGCAACCCGCGCCGATCCGCCCGAACCGCCCCGCGTGAAGGGCCAGCAGCCGGCCCCGCCATTGCCTACGGCGCCCAAGCCGCCGCCCGCCACCGCGGGCCGCGGCAAGCAGCGCATGTTGACCATCGCGCTGGATCCGGGCCACGGCGGCGAAGATCCCGGCGCCATCGGCAGCAGCGGCTTGCGCGAAAAAGACGTGGTGCTGCGCATCGCCCGGCGGCTGAAAGCGCTGATCGACAGCCAGCCTTTCATGCGCGCCTACCTGACGCGCGACGACGACTACTTCGTACCGTTGCATGTGCGCGTGCAGAAGGCCCGCCGCGTGCACGCGGACCTGTTCATCTCGATCCATGCGGACGCCTGGGTCAAGCCGTCTGCCAATGGCTCGTCGGTGTTCGCGTTGTCGCAGCGCGGCGCCACCAGCGCCCAGGCGCGCTGGATGGCCGACAAGGAAAACGCGGCCGACTTGATCGGCGGCGTCAACCTGGGCAGCCACGACCGCCAGGTGGCCAAGGTGCTGCTGGACCTGTCCACCACCGCGCAGATCAATGATTCGCTCAAGGTCGGCAACGCCTTCCTGGACGAGATCAAGAAGATCAACCGCCTGCACAAGAACAGCGTCGAGCAGGCCGGCTTTGCCGTGCTGAAGGCCCCGGACATCCCGTCCGTGCTGGTCGAAACCGCATTCATCAGCAACCCCCAGGAAGAAGCCCTGCTGCGCAGCAACGCGCACCAGGACAAGCTGGCCCAAGCCATGATGACCGGCATCCAGCGCTACTTCACCGCCAACCCGCCGCTGGCGCGGCTGGGCGACGTCAGCTGATCACGCTGGCGTAAAAAAGGCGATGCGTTCTGGACGCATCGCCTTTTTTTCTTTTGGAAAGCCGTCACGCGGCCCTGTGTGCTTGATGGGTTGCGGGCGCTGCCGGCCGGCGCTCTGGGCGACGGCCTCGCGCGCTCCACCCATCCTACGAGCGGCGGGATTTGATCAGCTTGAATATGCCGGCGCCGACGACCGGCACGATCGCCGCGGCCAGGCCCAGCAGCACGATGGTGTTCAGGTGCTCACGCACCAGCGGGATGTTGCCGAAGAAATAGCCTGCGGCGACCAGGCTCACGACCCAGAGCAGCGCGCCCAGGACGTTGAACAGCTGGAAACGCGACATCGACATGTCGGCCACGCCCGCCACGAAGGGTGCGAACGTGCGCACGACAGGGATGAAGCGCGACATGACGATCGTCTTGCCGCCATGCTTTTCGTAGAACGCGTGCGTGCGCATCAGCGCGCCCCGGTCCAGGAACCGCAGGTTCATCGAGAACACGCGTGGCCCGATATAGCGGCCGATCATGTAGTTCAGCGTATTGCCGGAGATCGCCGCGACGATCAGCAGCACCCCCATCATGACGGGATCAATATGCCCGGTGGCGCCGAACGCGCCGGCAATGAACAGCAGGGAATCGCCAGGAAGGAAGGGCAGGACGACCAGCCCCGTTTCCGCAAACACAATCAAGAACAGCACCAGGTACACCCACACGCCGTATTGCGCGACCCAGACGCCTAGCGTCTTGTCGATGTGGAGCACCATATTGAAAAATTCAAGCATTCAGCAGCCCGGAAGTCGGTAGAGGGTTAATCCCCAGCGACTATAGCCCACCCGGCCATGGCGCTAAAATCATCCACATAGCCCCACCAGACCTGAGCCTAATGACCGAACGCCGTTCCATTCTTGCGCTTCCCGACCTGCTCATCAGCCAGATCGCCGCCGGCGAAGTGATCGAGCGCCCCGCCTCCGTGCTCAAGGAAATCCTTGAGAACGCGATCGACGCGGGCGGCCGCGCCATTGAAGTGCGCCTGGAAGGCGGCGGCATCCGCCGGATTGCCGTCACGGACGACGGGGGCGGCATCCCGCCCGAGGAATTGCCCCTTGCCCTGGCGCGCCACGCCACCAGCAAGATCCGCTCGCTGAATGAACTGGAATCCGTGGCGTCGATGGGGTTCCGCGGCGAAGCGCTGGCCTCGATCGCCTCGGTGGCCCAGGTCACCATCATTTCCCGCACCCGCGACGGCGAGCATGCCTGGCAGATCGACGCCGGCAGCATGCAGGTCAGCCCCGCGTCGGGGCCGCCCGGCACCACCGTGGACGTGCGCCAGCTGTTCGACGCGGTTCCGGCGCGGCGCAAGTTCCTGCGCTCTGAAGCTACCGAATTCGGCCACTGCGTCGACGCGATGGAGCGCATCGCGCTGGCGCACCCGCAGATCGCATTCCGCCTGTTCCATCACGACCGCGCGCAACGCCAATGGCTGCCGGCGGAACCGCCGCAGCGCATCCGCGACGTGCTGGGCGCCGAATTTGCCGAACACGGACTGCTGTTGTCGCATTCGGTCGGCACCGTCAGCCTGGCCGGCATGATCACCCGCCCGACGGCCGCGCGCGCCCGCGCCGATCGCCAGTACCTGTATGTGAACGGCCGCTATGTGCGCGACCGCACCGTCAGCCATGCGCTGCGCGCCGCCTACGCGGACGTGCTGCATGGCGACCGCCAGCCGGCCTACGTGCTGTTCCTGGACATCGACCCCGCCGCCGTGGACGTGAACGTGCACCCGGCCAAACACGAGGTCCGCTTCCGTGACAGCGGCGCCGTGCACCGCTTCGTGTCGCACGCCGTCGGCCAGACCTTGGCACAGACGGGTGGCTCGTCGGCCGTCACGCCCGCCGCGCAAAGCGACGCGGAAGACGGCGGTTTCGAAACTGTTGTGCAAAGCTCCACGCCCGCGCCCTCCCCCGTGCCGCAAAGCGCCGCCGCCGGCAGCCCCGCACCAATGGCGGACACGCCCCGGCCGGGTTATTCCGGCGGCAATCCGGGCAGCCATTCTGCCGGCAACGCAGGCAGCAGCGCCACCTACGGCCTGCGCCCGTCCCCGGCCCCGCAACGCGCCCACACGCAGGTGCCGTTCCGCCTGCATGCAGAACCCGCCGGCATTCCGGCCGCGGACTGGCAGTCGCTGTACCGCCCGCTGTCCGACGACACAGCGGCGACCGTTACGCCGGTGAGCGAGCCCAGCTCCGCCCCCCGCCTGCCTGCCGACGAGGAGCATCCGCTGGGCATGGCGCTGGCGCAACTGCACGGCATCTACATCCTGGCCCAGAACCGCCGCGGCATGGTGCTGGTGGACATGCACGCCGCCCATGAGCGCGTGGTGTACGAACAGCTGAAACAGGCGCTGGACGCCCGCAGCCTGCCGCGCCAGGACCTGCTGGTGCCAGTGGTGTTCCACGCCCAGGAAAAGGACGTGGCCACGGTCGAGGAATTCGAAGAGCAACTGGCCGACCTGGGCTTCGAGATGCGCCCGTCGGGTCCCACGTCGATCGCCGTGCGCTCCGTGCCGGCCATCCTGGCGCGCGGCGACATCGAGACGCTGGCCCGCGCCGTGCTGCGCGATCTGGGCGCCGTGGGCGTCTCGCGCCTGTTGACCGAACAGCGTAACGAACTGCTGTCCACCATGGCCTGCCACGGCTCGGTGCGCGCCAACCGCAAGCTGACCATCGAAGAGATGAACGGCCTGCTGCGCCAGATGGAAACGACCGAACGCGCCGACCAGTGCAACCACGGACGCCCGACCTGGGTGCAGTGGTCGGTGTCGGACCTGGACAAGCTCTTCCTGCGCGGGCAATAGGTTTGTCGTCGATCCCCTCTCCCGACACGCTGCCCGTCATCTGCCTGGCCGGCCCCACCGCCGCCGGCAAGAGCGCATCGACGCTGGCCCTGGCCGAACGCTGGCCGATGGAGATCGTCAACGTCGATTCGGCCACGATCTACCGCGGCATGGATATCGGCACGGCCAAACCCTCACGGGAAGAACAGGCCCGCGTGCCGCAGCACCTGCTGGATATCCTGGACCCGGCGCAGTCGTATTCGGCGGCCGAGTTCCGCGCCGACGCGCTGCGCCTGATCGCCGAGATCCGCGCGCGGGGACGCATTCCGCTGCTGGCCGGCGGCACGATGATGTACTACAAGGCGCTGCGCGACGGGCTGGACGACCTGCCGCAGGCCGACCCGGCCCTGCGCGCCGAACTGGAAGTCCGCGCAGCCGCGCAGGGCTGGCCCGCGCTGCATGCCGAACTTGCACGGCTGGACCCCGTCACGGCGGCGCGCCTGGCGCCCAACGACAGCCAGCGCATCCAGCGGGCGCTGGAGATATGCCAACTGACCGGGCAGCCCATGTCCGCCCTGCTGCAGCGCGACCAGCGCAAGCCGGACGACAACGCCAACCAGTACCTGACCATCAGTCTTGAACCTTCCGACCGCAGTGCGCTGCATGCGCGGATCGAGCAGCGCTTTGACGCCATGCTGGCCAACGGCTTGCTGGACGAAGTGCGCGGCCTGCGCGCGCGGCCCGATCTGCATCCCGGCCTGCCGTCCGTGCGCTGCGTGGGGTATCGCCAGATGTGGGCGCACCTGGACGGCGAGATCGATCTGGACACCGCGCGCGAACAAGGCATTGCGGCTACGCGCCAGTTGGCCAAGCGCCAGATCACCTGGCTGCGCGCCCAACCCGAACGCGTCATCGTCGACTGCCTGGCGGCGGATGCCGTGCCCCAGACCATCGACGCGGTGGCGATGGCCCTGGCGGCCAAGCCCTAACGCGCGGCTGGCCGCGCGTCGTTCGGCGCCTCGGCCAGCGCCCCGCGCAGCGCGTCGATCACGGCGCGCAATCGCGCCGTCATGCGCCGCGTGGCCGGCCACAAGGCATGCACGGGCAATCCTTCGGCCTCGTACGCGGACAACACCGGGGCCAGCTCGCCGGCGCGTAACGCATCGTGGACCAGCCACGCCGGCAACTGCGCCAGTCCATGGCCCGCCTTGGCCGCCGCCACCACGGCCTCCAGATGCCCCAACCGAAGCCTGGCCTGCACGCGGACGTAACGCACGCTGCCGGCGCTGGCCTGAAACCGCCACGGTTCCGCGTGGTCGTTGCGCAGCATGCCGATGCAGGCATGCCCGGCCAGATCTTCTGGCGTCGCGGGCGCGCCCCGCTCTGCCAGATACGCCGGCGCGGCGCACACCACCAGCCGCTGACGGCCCAGGCGGTGCGCCGCCAGCGAGGGGCTGTTGTCCAGATCGCCGATCCGCACGGCCAGGTCCACGCCCTCCTCAGCAAAATCCACCGGCCGGTTCGAGAACACGGCATCGATTTCCAGCGCGGGATGCCGTGCCGCCAGCGCCAGCAACACGGGCATGACGCGGTCGCGGCCGAACAGCACGGGCAACGCAATCCGCAGGCGCCCCGACGGCACCAGCCGCCGCTCGGCCAGCGCGGACTCGGCCCGTTCCAATTCTTCCAGCGCCCGCACGCAACTGTCATGAAACGCCAGCCCTTCGTCGGTCAGCGACAGGCTGCGCGTGGTGCGGTGAAACAGGCGCGCGTCCAGCCGTTGCTCCAACCGGGCGATCGCCTTGCCCACGGTGGACGAAGACAGCCCCAGCTGCCGGGCCGCGGCGCTGAAACTGCCGGCCTGCGCAGCTTGGACGAAGGCGCGGATGCCATTGAAGCGTTCATTGGAAATCATGGCGGTGCCGTCCAATTAGCGAATTATTGTCGCGAATAAACCGAATAAATAGCGTCACTGCGGATACACCGGCGACTATACAGTGCCGGAATGCCTGCTACAGACACCTCTTCCCCCACCCACCCCGCCGCCGCGGCCCCCGCGCGTGGCCGCTGGCTCGCCCTGGCCGGCGTCGCCATTGCCAGCTTCCTGGGCTGCATCGACTTCACGATCGTCAACACCGCCATCCCCGCCATTCAGCAAGACCTGGGCGCCAGCATCGAGGCATCGCAGTGGATCGTGACCGCCTTTGTGATGGCGCTGTCCACCTTCATGGTCGCGGCGGGCCGGGTGGCGGACCTGCACGGCCGTCGCCGCGCCCTGTATGCCGGCATGCTGCTGTTCGGCGCGGCGTCTTTGGGCGCGGGGCTGGCTGCCCATATCGGCATGCTGATCGCCTGGCGACTGGTGCAAGGCGTCGCCTGTGCGGCGCTCTATACCGCCTCCACCGCGATCGTCGCGCATGCTTTTCCCGAAAGCGAACGCGGCCGCGCCATCGGCCTGTTGTTCGGTGCGAACGGCCTGGGCCTGGCTATCGGCCCGGTCGCGGGTGGCCTGCTGGTGGACGCCCTGAGCTGGCGCTGGATATTTCTGCTGAACGTGCCGCTGGTCGCGCTGGCCTTTGCGCTCTGCCTGGGCCGGGTGCAGGAGTCCCGCGGCGCGCAGCAGGGCGAAACCCTGGACGTCGCCGGACTGCTGCTGTTTCTGCTGGCGCTGCCTTGCCTGCTGCTGGCTGTGGTACACGGCGCAGACTGGGGATGGACGTCGGCCCGCACGCTGGGCCTGGCCGCCGCCGGCATCGGACTCTTCGCCGTGCTGGTGCGCGTCTCGCGCGGCAAGGCCTCGCCCCTGATCCGCTTTGAGCTGTTTGCGAACCTGCGCTTCATTGGCGCCAGCGCCGCCACGTTTTCACTCGCGTTTTTTTATTGCACCGCCTTTTTCCTGATGCCCTTGTACCTGGGCCTGATCCGCCATCAGGACGCCGGCACCATCGGCATCTCGCTGCTGCCGACGACCGTCGTCATGGCGCTGGTGTCCCCGCTGGCGGGCAGGCTCGCGGACCGTCGCGGCGCCATGCCGCTTCTGCTGGCGGGTTTCGGCTTCCTGGCAACGTCAGCGCTGCTGCAGACGCATTTCGCTGCGGACACCCGCTGGCAGGTCATGCTGGCGGCATTCGTCTGCATGGGCCTGGGCTGGGGCGCCATTCTGGGGCCGTCCACGATGGCCGCGCTGGGCTCGGTGCAGGAACGGCTGGCCGGTGTGGCGATGGGCGCGTCGTGGACGCTGCATAACGTGGGCGGTGCATTGGGGCTGGCAGCGGCCACCTCGCTGTATCGCGCGGTGGCGGGCCCTGCGCTGCAAGCCGCATCGGGACTGGACACCGCACAGTCGATGGCGCTGGCGTCCGATCCCCTGAACGCGCTGCACACGCTGACGCAACACGGGGTCGCCCCGGCCAGCGCCACGGCCTGGATCGCGCAATCTTTCCTGGCAGGATATGAGGCGGCGATGTGGCTGCTGGCGGGCGTCTGCGCCGGCGCATGCCTCATGCTGGCGTTTTCCGCCCGCCGCGCGCGCAGCCGCTGAGGCAAATCCCGGCGCGCATAAAAAATCCGCCCATGGGCGGATTTTTCTTGGCGGCGATCCGGCCTCAGACCACGAAGGTCTGCGCCATGCCTTCCGTTTGCTCGACGATCTCGCCGATCTTGTTGACGGTCTCGCCTTGTTCACGCAGGGTCGCGGCGATGGCGTCGGCCTGGGCCGCATCCACCACCAGCACCATACCGATGCCGCAGTTGAACACGCGGTGCATTTCGGTGTCTTCCACGCCGCCCTGCTCTTGCAGCCACTGGAACAGCTTGGGCATTTCCCAGCCGTCGCGGTGCAGCTTGGCCGACAGGCCGGGCTGCAGGATGCGCGGCACGTTGTCCAGCAGGCCGCCGCCGGTGATGTGGGCCAGGCCCTTGATGTCGGTGCCGTGCTTGGCCAGCGCGGCCAGCACTTGCTTGACGTAGATGCGCGTGGGCGCCATCACGACGTCGACCAGCGGCTGGCCGTGGAAGTCGTCGGTGGGCTTGGCGTTGGCGCGCTCCAGGATCTTGCGCACCAGCGAATAACCATTGGAATGCGCGCCGCTGGAGGCCAGGCCCAGCACGACGTCGCCCGGCTTGATGGACTTGCCGTCGATGATCGCGGATTTTTCCACCGCGCCCACCGCAAAACCAGCCAGGTCGTATTCGCCGTCCGGGTACATGCCCGGCATTTCAGCGGTTTCGCCGCCGATCAGCGCGCAGCCCGACAATTCGCAGCCCTTGGCAATGCCGCCCACCACCGACGCCGCCGTGTCCACCGAAAGCTTGCCGCAGGCAAAGTAGTCCAGGAAGAACAGGGGTTCGGCGCCCTGCACCAGGATGTCGTTGACGCTCATGGCGACCAGGTCGATGCCCACGGTGTCGTGGCGGTTCCACTCGAACGCCAGGCGCAGCTTGGTGCCCACGCCGTCGGTGCCCGACACCAGCACGGGTTCGTTGTACTTCTTGGGCACTTCGAAGAGCGCGCCAAAGCCGCCGATACCGGCCAGCACCCCGGGGCGCATGGTGCGCGCCGCGAGGGGTTTGATACGGTCGACCAGGGCGTCGCCCGCGTCGATGTCGACACCGGCATCGCGGTAGGTCAAGGGGGCTTTAGGTTGATTCGTCATGAGAAATGCCGTGGGGTATGTAACAATTGCTGGGAATTTGGTGGAACGCCCTGCATTTTACGATGTTGCGGGCCTGAGCAGGGTTCAAGCCGGCCGGGCGCGGCGATTGCGGCGGGAGCCGGCCAGGCGGGCTGGCGGGCAAAAATGGCGCAAACCCAAGCCAGGCAAAGCGCTTGGGCGCGACACCATCCACCCAGGTGGTTTAAAGTGTTGGGTTGGCCGGTATGGATTTTGCCAGTTTCTGGCGGGTTAATCTTGCGCCGGCCCTTTGTATCACCGTTTTTTTGGCTTTTCCGGCAACACCGGCATGTCCTCGCGACGCTGCAAGCCTGATCGATAACCTCTCATGAACCGCCAGCTGCTGCTCGACGTTCTTCCCGCGCCAGCGCCATCGCTGAACAACTATATCGCCGGCCCAAACGGGGAAGCGCTGGCAGCCGTGCGCGCGCTCAATCCTGGCCGTGCCCTCTATATCTGGGGCGCGGCGGGCTGCGGCCGCACCCATCTGCTGCGCGCGCTGACTGCGCGCCCGGACGCCGTCTTCGTCGACCCCGCCAATGGCGAGATGATGCTGCGCCGCCTGGCCGAAGCCGATTCCAAGTCGCCCATGCCCAAGTTCGTGGCGGTGGACGACGTGCACCGCATGGACGACAGCCGCCAGGCCGCCCTGTTTGCGCTGTACAACCGCTGGCGTGAATCCGCCGCCACCGGCCGCGCGTTTGCGCTGGCGCTGGCCGGCGACCGCGCGCCGCTGTCGATGCCACTGCGCGAAGACCTGCGCACCCGTCTGGGCTGGGACCTGGTGTTCCGGCTGGACCCGCTGTCCGACGCGGACAAGCTGGCCGCGCTGTCCGCCCAGGCCGCCGAACGCGGCATGCACCTGGCGCCCGAAATCATCAACTGGATGTTGATCCACCACGAGCGCGACATCCGCAAACTGGCTGCGCTGCTCGACGCGCTGGACCGCTATTCCCTGGCCACCGGCCGCCCCATCACCCTGCCCTTGCTGCGGGCCATGCTCGCAGACCCTGATTCGCAACGCACATGACCTCCCGACGTCTCGCCCTGTTCGACCTGGATCACACCCTGCTGCCGCTGGATAGCGACTATCAATGGGCCGACTATCTGGCACGCACGGGCCGCGCGGGTGACCCCGACATCGCCCGCCGCCAGAACGACGACCTGATGGACCGCTACAACCGCGGCGAACTCACGGCCGAGCAGGCCGCAGAGTTCATGCTCGGCCTGCTGGCGGCGCATTCGCCGTACGACCTGGCGGACTGGCATGAGGAATTCATGCGCGAAGTCATCCGCCCGTCCATCACCACCGACGCGCGCGAACTGGTGCAATCCCACCTGGACGCCGGCGACCTGTGCGCCATCGTCACCGCCACCAACAGCTTCGTCACCGCCCCCATCGCCCGCGCCTTCGGCGTGCCGCACCTGGTGGCCACCGATGCCGAATACCTGCGCGGCCGCTACACCGGCCGCATCCTGGGCACGCCCAGCTTCAAGGAAGGCAAAGTGGTGCGCGTGAACGATTGGCTGTCCAATATGGGCCTGGGGCTTGCGGATTTCTCCGAATCGTTTTTCTATAGCGATTCGGTCAATGATGTACCGCTGCTCGAAAAGGTGACCCGTCCGATCGCCGCCAACCCCAGCCCGACCCTGCGCAATATCGCCCAGGAACGTGGCTGGCAAGTGATCGACTTGTTCGACCACATGGAAGATTCGAAGTCCTAAATGATCACTGAAACCATAAAAAAATTCGTCGGCCGCTTGTTCGCGCCGGCACCCCGGGGGCCGTTGCGCATCGCGCGCGACAAGCACGGCATTGACCGCCGTAACGTTTCGCGCCACGCCATCAAGGTGTGCGAAGTCTTGCGCCAGCATGGCTACGAAGGCTATATCGTCGGCGGCGCCGTGCGCGACCTGATCGTGGGCCTGGAGCCCAAGGACTTCGACGTGGCCACCAACGCCACGCCCGAACAGATCCGCCCGCTGTTTCGCCGCGCCCGCATCATCGGCCGCCGCTTCCAGCTGGTGCACGTGGTGTTCGGCCAGGAAATCATCGAGACCTCGACGTTCCGGGCGCCCGCCTCGGAAGACCAGGAAACCGACGAGCACGGCCGCATCCTGCGCGACAACGTGTTCGGCTCGCAGGAAGAAGACGCCAAGCGCCGCGACTTCACGATGAACGCGCTGTACTACGACCCGCACAACGAGGAAGTCATCGACTACCACAATGGCGTGGCCGACTTGAAGAAGCGCCAGGTCCGCATCATCGGCGACCCGGTCAAGCGCTATCGCGAAGACCCGGTCCGCATGCTGCGTGCCGTACGTTTCGCCGCCAAGCTCAACGGCACGATCGACCCGGCCACGCGCCAGCCGATCAGCACCATGGCCGAGCTCATCGAAAACGTCCCGGCCTCGCGCCTGTTCGACGAAATGCTCAAGCTGCTGACCTGCGGCCACGCGATGGATTGCCTGCGCCAACTGCGCGCCGACGGCCTGCACAACGGCCTGTTGCCGCTGCTGGACGTGGTGCTGGAACAGCCCGGCGGCGAACACTTCGTGGAACTGGCGCTGGAACGCACCGACGCCCGCGTGCGCGCCGGCAAGACCATCAGCCCCAGCTTCCTGTTTGCCGCCCTGTTGTGGCAGCAGGTGGACGTGCGCTGGAAGCAGCTGCGCGCCCAAGGCGAGCACACCATTCCCGCCTTGTCGCAAGCCGCCGATTCGGTGCTGGACGAACAGACCGAGAAGCTGGCCATCCAGCGCCGCTTCTCGTCGGACATGCGCGAGATCTGGTTCATGCAGCCGCGTTTTGAACGCCGCATGGGCAAGACGATCTTCCGCATGATCGAACAGCCGCGTTTCCGCGCCGCCTGCGACTTCCTGCAACTGCGCGCCGCCGCCGGCGAGTTCGACAGCGTGCTGGCGCAATGGTGGATGGACCTGGCCAACGCCGACGACGTCACCCGCGCCGACATGATCGAAGAAGTCTCGCGCCTGCCGCGCGAAGCCGGCGACACCGGTGGCGGCGGTAGTGGTCCGGCCACCTCGTCGTCCCCGCGCAAGCGCCGCCGTCCGCGCCGCTCATCGCCGCGCGGCCCGGCCAGCGCTGAATAACACCGTGTCGCCCCCCTTGGTCCGCGCCTACATCGGCCTGGGCGCCAATCTGGGCGACAGCGCAGCCACCTTGCGCCGCGTGCTGGCCGAACTGCAGGCCACCGACGGCGTCAGTGCCGTGACGGCGTCGCCGTTCTACCGTAGCGCGCCCGTGGAGGCCACCGGCCCCGATTTCGTGAATGCCGTGGCGGCGCTGGACACACGCCTGCCGCCGCTGGCTTTGCTGGATGCGCTGCAAGCGCTGGAAAACCGCCATGGCCGCCTGCGCCCCTACAAGAACGCCCCGCGCACGCTGGATCTGGACCTGCTGGCGTATGGCGAGACGCAACTGGACCACGAACGGCTGATCCTGCCCCACCCCCGCATGCACCTGCGCGCATTCGTGCTGCTGCCGCTGCGCGACCTGGCGCCGGAGATTGCCGTGCAAGGCAAGCCGATCAGCGAATGGATCGACGCGATCCATGACCAGCCGATTGAACGGATCGTTGAATAGCTGCCGGGCCTGATGGGTTCCGCGCGTTTGGAGCCGGCGTCTTTGGCCACATGCTTTCGCGCTCCACCCATCCTACGAAGTCTTGCCCCGCACCGACCGACGGTCCCGGGCATGACGCAAGCGGCCGGTAGGATGGGTGGAGCGCGAGAGAGTCCAGCTCAGGAAACGGGCACCAAGCGCGCGCAACCCATCATCCCGCCGGCACCCCGAACTCGATCACCCCGCCTTGGCGGTAAATGCCATCATCGCCCGTTCCACGTCTTCCACCTTGGGCAGGCCGGCCTCGTTGCCCAGATGCTGGATCTTGTGGGCTGACGCCGCGCGGGCGAAGGTGAAGTGTTCCACCCACGGCTGGTCAGGACGGTTCAGGTAGGACCAGACATAGGCGCCGTGGAACACGTCGCCCGCCCCCGAGGTATCCACGATGCGGTTGCCCGGCACGTCCAGCGACGGCAGCGTGTCGACGCGGCCGTCCTCGTCGTACCAGAGCATGCCGCGTTCGCCCATCGTCACGGCGCCGATGCGGCAGCCGCGCGCTTTCAGCAGGTCCAGCAAGCCTTCCGGCGTCAGGCCCAGCTGTTCGCACATGCGCTCCGCACAAACGGCGACGTCGATATAGCGTAATAGCTCGTCGGTGTTCTCGCGCACGCCGCCGCCGTCCAGCGACGTCAGCACGCCCGCCTCCCGGCAGGCCCGTGCGTAGTGCAGCGCGGCGTCGGGCTGGTGGCCGTCCAGATGCAGCGCGCGATAGCCGCTGATGTCCAGGCGGGGGTAATCGTTCAGGTAGTCCGCGTCGCGTGCGCGCACGATGGCGCGCTTGCCGTGGTTGGGCATGATGAAGGACAAGGACGAGCGGCGCACGTGGCGCGCATGCAGCGTCACCCCATGCGCGGCCGCCATGTCCGTGTACATGTGCCCCAGCCAGTCGGGCGCCAGCGAGCAGATCAGGTCAGGCGGAGAGCCCAGCCGTGCGCAGGCGAATGCCGCCGTGACGGCGTTGCCGCCAAAGGACACGGCATAGTCCCGCGCCACGCTCTTCTCGTCGCCCGTGGGCCATTCGTCGGCCAGCACGGTGACGTCGATATAGGTGTGTCCAATGAAGAGCGCATCGCTCATGGCGCAGCCTGTGAAAAATGAAAGGGAACCCCGAGGATAGGCGAGATCCGCCCCGGCTAGGCGCCGGCCTGCTCCCCGGCTTGCGCCAGCACCAGGCGTGCACGCGCGATGACGGGCGCATCGACCATCCTGCCGTCCAGCATGAAGGTGCCCGACGCCGTCTCGCGGTGCGCGGCCACAACGCGCCGCGCCCAGGCAAGTTCTTCCTGCGCCGGCACGAAGGCCGCGTGGATCACCGGCACCTGCGTGGGATGGATGCACAGCATGCCGCCAAATCCCATCTGTTGGGCGCGGCCCGCCGCAAGCGCCAGCCCCGCCTGGTCCTGCACGCCGGCATGGACGCCGTCCAGCGCCGGCGCCAGTCCGGCCGAACGGGTGTGCAGCAATACCTGCACCCGCGCGTGGTCCAGCACCGTTTCCGCGCCGGGGGTGTCGGGCGTCAGGCCCATGTCCAGCCCGTAGTCCAGGCTGCCGAAGGCCAGCCGCGCGACCCCGGGGGTGGCGGCGACCTCGGCCGCGTTCAACAGGCCGCGGGCCGTTTCGATGATGGGGATGACGGGCAAGCCCGTCTGCGCCACGTGCCGCACCTGCGCCAGGCTTTCGGCCTTGGGCAGGAGGATGCCCGCGACGCCCGGCTGGCCCCGGCAGGCTTTCAGGTCGTCGTCGTGCCAGGACGTGGACGCGTCGTTGATGCGCACCCACAGCCGCGTCTGGCGATGCGTCCCCAGGAAGTCGCACAGCGCTTCGCGGGCAGACGCTTTGGCCAGATGCTCGACGGCGTCTTCCAGATCGACGATGACGGCGTCCGCGCCGGCGGCCAGCGCTTTGGGGATGCGCTCGGCGCGCGAGGCCGGCACGAACAGGGCGCTACGAACGACGGGATGCGTCACACGACCTCCGAGGCATGGAACTGCGCCACTTGATCCGGCGCGTATCCCAACGATGCTAGCACCGCATCGGTGTTTTGGCCCACGGAGGGCACCGCGGCCATGCGCGGTGCGAAGGCATTGCTGCTGGCCGGCGGCAGCAGCGCCGGCAGCGTGCCGGCCGGGCTGTCCACCTGGCTCCAGCGGGCGCGTGCCTGCAGTTGCGGGTGCGCCCAGACGCCGGCCATGTCGTTCACTCGGGCGTTGGCGATCTGCGCGTCTTCCAGCCGCTGGGTGACCTGCGCGATGGACAGGTCGGCAAAGGCCGCCACGATCAGGTCGCGCAAGGCGTCGCGGTTGGCGGTGCGCTGCGAATTCGACAGGAAGCGCGGGTCTTCGGCCAGGTCTGCCTGGCGCAGCACCTGGGCGCAGAACACGCGCCATTCGCGCTCGTTCTGCAAGCCCAGCATGATGGTGGACCCGTCACCCACCGGGAACGGCCCGTAGGGGTAAATCGACGCGTGGGCGGCGCCGGCGCGCACGGGCGGCGCGGCGCCTTCGAACGCGTAATACATGGGAAAGCCCATCCATTCGACCATGCTTTCCAGCATGGACACGTCCAGGCGGCTGCCCAGCCCGGTCCGCTGGCGCAGCAGCAAGGCGTTCAGAATGGCCGAATAGGCGTACATGCCCGCCGCGATGTCGGCGATCGAACACCCGGCCTTGACCGGATCGTCCTTGGTGCCCGTGACCGACAGGAAGCCGCTTTCGCTTTGGATCAACAGGTCGTAGGCCTTCTTGTCTTGATAAGGACCGCCTTCGCCATAGCCCGAGATGTCGCACACGATCAGGCGCGGGTACTTCTTGTGCAGGGCATCGAACGACAGCCCCAGCCGCGCCGCGGCGCCAGGCGCCAGGTTCTGCACCAGCACGTCGGCCGATTCCAGCAGGCGGTCCATGATGCCGCCCGCTTCGTCGCGCTTCAGGTCGAGCGTCAGGCTTTCCTTGGAGCGGTTGGTCCAGACAAAATGCGAGGACAGGCCGCGCACCCGCTCGTCGTAGCCGCGGGCGAAATCGCCGCTGCCGGGACGTTCGATCTTGATGACGCGCGCCCCCATATCGGCCAGTTGGCGGGTGCAGAACGGCGCGGCGATGGCGTGTTCAAGGCTGACGACGGTAATGCCGTCCAAGGGGCGGGTTGCCTGCGTGCTCATTCGGTAAACCTCAGTTCGGCTTGGTGGGCCAGCGTGCCGTCCTGCTCGGCCCAAAGCTGGGCCACGCCCGGCTCGGTCAAGCGGCCGGCCACCTGGAAGGGCGCGGGCGAAATCAGCGGACGCAGGCCGCGGTACGACAGATGGGTCAGGCGCGCCTTGGGATGGGCGCGGGTAAAGGCGGCCACCATCTCGGTGGCAATCAGCGGACCGTGCACCACCAGGCCGGGATAGCCCTCGGTGCCGGTCACGTAGGGATGGTCGTAATGGATGCGATGGCCGTTGAAGGTCACCGCCGAATAGCGGAACAGCAGCACGGAAGTCGGATTGACCGTATCGCGCCATTGCGCCTGGGGCGCGGGTTCGCTGCCCGCAAGCTTGGGCGGCGACGGCTGCCGGTAGACGATGTCCTGCTCTTCCAGGATGACGATCTCGCCCGCCTGGTGGTATTCGTGGCGCACGGTCACGAACAGCAGCGCCCCGGTGCGGCCCGTCTTTTCCTTGACGTCGGCCACCGTGGATACGCGTTCTGCGGGCACACCCACCTTCAGCGGCTGGCGGAATTCCACCCGGCCGCCCGCCCACATGCGGTTACGGTCCTGGGCCGGCGGCAGGAAACCGCCGCGCGAGGGATGACCATCCGTCCCCAATCCGTCCATACCCACCGTGCTGATGAAGAATGCCCATTGCCACAGGGGCGGCAGGGCCTCGCCCTGGGCCGGCGCGGCGCCGCCCAGGGTGGCTGCGATGCGCGCCGCATGGCCGGGATCCATCGCGTCCGCCTTGCGTTCGCCGCTGCCGATCCAGCCTGCCGGATCTGTAGAAGTCATGCCGATATCCTTTGGTGGGGTTTTCTCAAGTTGAAGCATGCCCGCAAGCCGTCCCCGTTGTGAATTCGTTTTTCCTCAAGGCGGGGTTTGCGGCGCCTGAATCGACCGCCCATGCCCAGCCCCGGCGCCGCGCGCCGTAATATATGCCCCATGCACTTCGACCTTGCCGACCTACGCCTGTTCATCCACATCGCGGAATCCCCCAGCCTGACCCAGGCGGCCAAACGGGCGCATTTGTCCCTGGCCGCCGTCAGCGTGCGGATCAAAGCGCTGGAAAACCAGCTGAACACCCGATTGCTGTACCGCGACAGCCGCGGCGTGGAAATCACGCCCGCCGGCCAGAAGCTGCTGCAGCACGCCCGCGTCATCATGCGGCAGGTGGACCACCTGAAACACGACTTCCAGGAGCAATCCGACGGCGACGCCGGCCACATTCGCATCTTCGCCAACACCACGGCGGTCACCGAATTCATGCCGGACATCCTGGCGCAGTTTCTCTCGGGCCACCCGGGCGTCACGGTCGACCTGCAAGAACGCCTGACGCGCGACATCGTGCGCGGCGTGCTGGACGGCACGACCGACCTGGGCATCGTGGCGGGCCCCGTGGACGCGCCCGAATTGCAGACGATCCACTTCAGCACCGACCGGCTGGTACTGGTGGTGCCCAACGGGCATCCGCTGCAGGACCAGGAAAAGGTCAAGCTGGTGGACGCCGTGCGCTATCCGTTCATCACCATGCACGAAGGCTCCACGCTGGTTGCCTTCCTGCGCGACCAGCTGGAGCGCGTCGGCCAGCGCCTGCCGCAACGCATCCAGCTCTACAGCTTCGATTCGATCTGCCGCATGGTGCAGGCCGGCGTCGGCATCGGCGTCATCCCCGATTCCGCGGCCCGCCGCTACGGCGCCGACACCAAGCTGCGCGTGGTGGAGCTGGACGAACCGTGGGTGGTGCGGGAGCGCAAGCTCCTGGTGCGCGACATCGACGCCCTGCCCGGCTGCGCCCGCGAGCTCATCGAACAGATCCAGGTGCCGCGGGCGCCTTGATGCCCGCAACCAGCCCCACCTGCCGCCTCAGGTGCCGGTGAACGCCGGAGGACGCTTTTCCGCGAATGCCCGCATGCCTTCCAGGTAGTCGTCGGTGTAACCAAGCTCGCGCTGAAACCGGCATTCCAGGTCGAACTGCTGCGCCAGCGTGTTGCCGCTGGACGCATGCAGCGCCGCCTTGGTCGCCGCATAGGCCCGCGTGGGCCCGGCCGCCAAGGTCGCCGTGACGTCCGCCAGCGTGGCCGCCAGCGCGTCGTCGGGCACCACGCGCCAGATCAAGCCCCACGATTCCGCCTGCCGGGCGCTGACCGCTTCGCCGAACAGCGCTGCCCCCATGGCGCGGGCCGACCCCACCAGCCGCGGCAAGAACCAGGTGCCACCCGCATCGGGCAGCAGGCCGATCTTGCTGAAGGCCTGGATGAAGCGCGAGGACTCCACGGCGAACACCACGTCGCACGCCAGCACCAGGCTGGCCCCGGCACCGGCCGCCACGCCGTTCATCACGCAAACCACCGGCACGGGCAAGGCGCGCAGGCGCGTAATCAACGGCCGGTAGCACTTCTCAAGAATCTGGCTCAGTTCGCGGCGCGAGCCGTCGTCAGAAGGCTTGCGTTCGCTTAAGTCCTGGCCGGCGCAAAAGCCACGGCCGGCCCCCGTGATCACCAGCCCGCGCAAGCCCGGATCGGCCTCCATAGCGTCCAGTGCTCGCGCCAGTTCGGCGTGCATGACTTCGGTGAAGCTGTTCAGCCGGTCGGGGCGGTTAAGCGTGATGACGCCGACGCCCTGATGCAACGTGAAGCGGATCTGGGTGTACTCGCCGCCTTCGGCCGTGTGTGACGTTGCCGCGCTCATGCCAGTTCCTCCAGCACGGCCAGTTGCTCGGCGGTGTCGCCCAGCAGTTGGTCCACCACCGTCAAGCGCTTGAAATAGTCGCCCACGTCCAGTTCGTCCGTCATGCCCATGCCGCCATGCAACTGCACGGCCATCTGCGCCACCAGGCGACCCGCGCGCGCGGCTTCCAGCTTGGCCGACGCGATCATGCGGCGGCGCTGCGCGGCATCCGGTTCGGTCAAGGCCGCGACCGCCACATAGGCCATCGACAGGGCCAGTTCCTTGGCCACCAACATCTCGGCCAGCCGGTGCTGCAAGGCCTGGAAGGACGCCAGCGGCTGCCCGAATTGCTTGCGCGTCTTCAGGTAGTCCACCGTGATCTCCAGCAAGCGGTCCATGGCGCCTGCCGCATGCGCGCACAGCGCCGCCGTGCCCCACTGCAAGGCCTGCGCCAGTGCGTCGTCCGCCGCCGGCCCCTCGGCCAGCAAGGCGTCGGCAGGCAGGCCCACCACGTCGAAATCCAGCCGGGCGCAGCGCGCCCCGTCCAGCGTCGGCGTATCGGTGACGCGCACGCCCGCCGAGTCGGCCGGCACCGCCAGCAGCAGGGTCTGCCCGTCAGCGCCCTGTGCGCTGACCAGCCATGCCGAGGCCGCGGCGCCGTGCCACACCAGATGCTTGACGCCGTCCAGGCGCCAGCCTTCTGCCGTCTTGGCCGCGCGGCAGCCCTGCGGGTTCGTGTCGTAGCGGCGGCCGGGTTCCTGGTAGGCCACGCTGACGATGGCCTCGCCCGATGCGATGGCGGGCAGCCAGCGGCCGCGCACGGCGTCGCCGCAGGCGTCCAGCAGCGCCGCACCCATGACGGCGCTGGGAATGACCGGTTCGGACACCAGCCCGCGGCCCAGTTCCACATGCACCGGCAGCAGGCTGGCAGGCACTTCGCCAAAGCCGCCGAAGTCCTGCGAGATGGTCAGGCCCAGCACGCCCAGTTCGGCCAGCGCGCCCCAGGCCTTGGGGTCCAGCTTGCCGTCCGCCTGACGAGCGCGGCGCTGGGAATACGTCCATGCCTGGTCGACCAGGCGGCGCAGGCTGTCGGCCAGCATGCGCTGTTCTTCGGTGTAGATGAAATCCATGCGTGTCTTCCTGTCGGATTGCGCGTGGGCGGGCCTACAGGCCCAGCACCAGGCGGGCGATGATGCCCTTCTGCACTTCGGTCGTGCCGCCGTAGATCGAGGTCTTGCGCATATCGGCGTAGCCCGCGCCTGCGGCCGCCGCCATCTCGGGGCCCGGGCCGTGGAAATCGCCGCCGGCCTGCAGCCAGTCGGGGTCGTACGGCCACGCGTCCGGTCCGGCCACTTCCATTTGCAGCATGGCCAGATCCTGCTGGATCTCGGAGCCCCGGATCTTCAGCACCGAGGCCTCGGGGCCCGGCGTGCCGTCGTTGCTGGACGCCACGCGCAGGAGCAGCATTTCCAGCGCCATGATGTCGACTTCGATCCGCGAAATACGGTCGCGGATGCGACTGTCGGCCAGCAGCGGCTTGCCGTGCGACTGCGCGCGCGCGGCCATCTGCTTCAAGATGCCCAGTTCACGATGGCAATGGCCCAGTCCGGCAATGCCGGTGCGCTCGTGGCCCAGCAGGTACTTGGCGTAGGTCCAGCCCTGGTTCTCTTCGCCCACCAGGTTGGACACCGGTACGCGCACGTTCTCCAGCCAGACCTCGTTCACGTCGTGGCCGCCGTCCAGCGTGCGGATGGGGCGCACCGTCACGCCCGGGGCGCGCATGTCCAGCAGCAGCATCGAAATGCCGCGCTGCGCGCGCGCGTCGGGGTCGGTGCGCACCAGGCAGAACATCCAGTCGGCGTACTGCGCCAGCGTGGTCCAGGTCTTCTGGCCGTTGACGATGTATTCGTCGCCGTCACGCACCGCGCGGGTCTTGAGCGAGGCAAGGTCGGAACCAGAGCCCGGCTCCGAATAGCCCTGGCACCACCAGTCCTCCACGCGCAGCATGCGCGGCAAGAGGCGCGCCTGTTGTTCGGCGCTGCCGTACTTCATCAGTACGGGCCCGATCATGGACAGGCCGAAGGGCAGCAGGCGCGGCGCGCCCGCCTTGAAGCATTCCACTTCGAAGATCAGGCGTTGCAACGCGTTCCAGCCCGTGCCGCCGTGCTCCACAGGCCAGTTGGGCGCGCCCCAGCCGTGGTCGGCCAGGATGTTGTGCCAGCGCACGTAGTCCTCGCGTTCCAGCCGTTGATGCCGCAACACCTTGTCGCGGATGTCGTCCGGCAGCTTGGCGACGGCGAATGCGCGCACCTCGTCGCGGAATTGGCGCTCTTCTCGCGTCCAGGTCAGGTTCATGGTCTACCTCCTTTGCCCGGTATCTAGCCACGGCCCCGACAGGCCGGCAATCTGCCTCTTCCGAAGACCGGCTTCGCGCAGGATGTAGGGCGCCCCCCCCACTACAGGTCCGCAAAAGGCCTGCTTCAGCAATGAAGAATGGCCGAACCCGGCGGCAGTACCGACACTAGCAGCCGTCATCCACTGGAATCCCATCGCACCATGACTGTTCCCGATCACCAGGAAGGCGTGTCGCAGGGCGTCGAGGCGCAGTACCGCCAGGCGCTCGACCAGGGCCGCTTTCTTATCCAGCATTGCGCCGGCTGCGACCGCGCGGTGTTCTATCCCCGAATGATCTGCCCGCACTGCGGGGCGGACAAGCTGGCATGGGCCGAGCCCGACGGCCGCGGCACCGTCTATTCCACCACCGTGGTGCGGCGCAAGCCCGAGGCGGGCGGCGACTACAACGTGGCGCTGGTCGACCTGCAGGAAGGCGTCCGGCTGATGAGCCGCGTGCAGGGCATCGCCCCCGCCGACGTGCACATCGGCATGGCGGTGCGCGCTCAGGTGGCGCAGCAGGACGGCCACGGCCTCGTGGTCTTCGTACCCAACAAGGAGGCGCCATGACGCTGAAAGATCTGCGCGGCACCGTCGCCGTGGCGGGGGTGGGCCACGCGGGCCTGGGACAGGCCGCGGGCTACACCGAAATGGAAATCCTGGTGCAGGCGGCGCAGCGCGCCGTGGCCGACGCCGGCTTGACGATGCGCGACATCGACGGCATCTGCACGGCCAGCGTCGCCGCGCCGATGTGGGCCATGCCGGTGATCGAACACCTGGGCATCCGCCCGACCTTCATCGACAGCACCATGCTGGGCGGCTCCAGCTTCGTGGCGCACCTGATGCCGGCCCTGCATGCGCTGGCCTCCGGCCAGTGCAACGCGGTGCTGGTCTGCTACGGCAGCACGCAACGCACGTCCACGCTGAGCCGGGCCGAAATCGGCCGGGTCCGCAAGCAGTTCGATCCCCAGCCCTACGAAACGCCCTACGATCCGCTCAGCCCCTTGTCGTCGTACGCGCTGGCCGCCGCGCGCCACATGCACCAGTACGGCACGCGCCGCGAACATCTGGCGCAAGTGGCCCTGGCAGCCAACCAGTGGGCGCAGCTGAATCCCGAGGCGCAACTGCGCGAACCCGCCACGCTGGACCAGATCCTGTCGGCCCGCATGGTGTCGGACCCGTTGAGCGTGCGCGATTGCTGCCTGGTCACGGACGGCGCCGGCGCCTACGTGCTGGTGCGCGCCGACCGTGCGCGCGACCTGCCGCACCCGCCCGTCTACGTACTGGGCAACGCCACCGCGGTCTGGAACCGACAGATCTCGTCCCTGGAAGACCTGACCGTGACGGCCGCGGCCGAATCGGGCAAGCGCGCCTTCGACATGGCGGGCGTGTCGCAGAAAGACATCGACGTGGTCGAACTGTACGACGCCTTCACCATCAACACCCTGCTCTTCCTGGAAGACCTGGGCTTCTGCGCCAAGGGCGAAAGCAAGGACTTCATCGCGGACGGCGCCATCGCGCCGGGCGGCAGGCTGCCGGTGAACACCAACGGCGGCGGCCTGTGCTGCGTGCATCCCGGCATGTACGGCGTCTTCATCATGATCGAAGCCGTCCGGCAGCTGCGCGGCGAAGGCGGCGCACGCCAGGTCGCCGATGCGCAACTGGCGCTGGTGCATGGCAACGGCGGCACGCTGTCCAGCCAATCCACCGCAATCCTGGGCACCCAGGCCACCCTTTGAACGCCACGGCAACACCGATGTCCCACGCAGAACCCATCACCCGCATCCACGAAGTCGTCGCGCTGCAGGCGCAACAGCGGCCCGACGCCATCTGCCTGTACGAAGAGGGCGGCGGCACGCTGACCTACGCCCAACTGTGGCAACGCGTGCAGGCCGTCGCCGGCTGGCTGCGCGACCAGGGCGTGCAGCCCGGCCACCGGGTGCTGATGGTGGGGGAAAACTGCACGGCGATGATTGCGGCACTGCTCGGATGCGGCCTGGCGGGCGCCTGGCCGGTGGGCGTGAACGCCCGCCTGTCCGCACGCGAAGTCGACAACATCCGCCAGCATGCGCAGCCCGAACTGCTGCTCTACACCACGGACGTCTCGTCCGCGGCGGCCGCGCATGCCGTGGCGGCCGGCGCGCAAGACGCCGATCCCGCCGTCTGGGGGCCCGGCGTGCAGGCCGCGCGGGCCGCGACGTCCACCCAGGCGGAAGCCGGTGAGCTGGCGGCCGAGGTAGCCACCGTGATCTACACCTCTGGCACCACGGGCGCGCCCAAGGGCGTGATGGTGCCGCATCGCGGCCTGCTGCACTTTGCGCGCGTATCCGCGGCATCCCGCCGGCTGACGCCTCACGACATCGGCTATGCGGCGCTACCCATGTCGCACATCTTCGGCATTGCCACGGTGCTGATGGCCACCTTGCATGCGGGCGCCAGCCTGGTGCTGCGCAGCCGCTTCGACGCCGAAGACGCGTTCAAGGCGCTGGCGCACCCGGGCGTCAGCATCCTGCAGGGCGTGCCCACCATGTTCAGCCGCATGATGGCCGTGGCGCCGCCGCGCGCCGACCTGCGCGCGCCCGCGCTGCGCTACCTGTACACCGGCGGCGCGGCGCTCGACCCCACGCTCAAACGCGACGCCGAGCGCTATTTCGGCGCCCCCATGCACCATGGCTACGGCATCACGGAATACGCGGGGTCGATGTTCATCACGCGCATCGACGCCCCGCGCGCGGACTGCTCGGCGGGCTATGCGGTGGAAGGCGTGGAAATGCGCATTGGCAGCCCCGACAGCGGCGCCCCCGCCCCCGGCGAACGCGGCGACATCCTGATCCGCGGCCCGGGCGTCATGCTGGGCTACTACCGCAGCCCCGAACAGACGGCGCAGGCGCTTCTGCCCGGCGGCTGGCTCAACACGGGCGACATCGGCTTCGTGGACGACAGCGGCGCGCTGTTCATCGCCGGCCGCTCCAAGGACCTGATCATCCGGTCCGGCTTCAACGTGTATCCCATCGAAGTCGAATCGGTGATCAACGCGTTCCCCGGCGTGCGGCTATCCGCCGTGGTGGGACGCAACACGGCCGACCAGAACGAGGAAGTCATCGCCTTTGTCGAACCCCTGCCCGGCGCCACGATCGACACCAACCTGCTGATGCTGCATCTGCGCGCGCAACTGGCGCCCTACAAGCGGCCCGCACGGATCATCCCCATCGAGACCATTCCCACGACCGTCAGCGGAAAAATCCTGAAGCAGCCGCTGAAAGAAAGGCTGGCGTAGGCGCGGACCCGCTGTTCCGCTCCACGACCGGCCACTTATACACAAGGAGACAACAGCGTGAACATCAAGAACCTTTTCGCCGCGGCCACCGCCGTGGCGGCGCTTGCCACGGCGACGTCCGCCCAGGCAGACGCCTACCCCGAACGCCCCATCCGCCTGCTGGTGGGCTACGCCCCTGGCGGCCCCGTCGACACCACGGCCCGCGTCTTCGCCAAATACCTGGGCGACAAGCTGGGCCAGACCGTCGTGGTGGAAAACCGCGCCGGCGCCAGCGGCATGATTGCGTCCGATGCCACCGCCAAGGCCACGCCCGACGGCTACATGCTGGGTTTTGCCGCCAGCCCCACCCTGACCATGTCGCCGCTGGTCCAGCGCAGCACACTGTTCGACCCGCGCCGCGATTTCTCACTGATCGGGCTGGTGGTCGACTACGCCAATGTGCTGCTGATCGGCCCGCAGATTCCGGCCAAGAACGTGGGCGAACTCGTCGGCTACGCGCGCGCGCATCCCGATGCCGTGTCGTTCGGGTCCGCCGGCATCGGCGCATCCAACCACCTGTCGGCCGAGCTGCTGAAAAAGCAGGCCGACGCGTCGATGCTGCACGTGCCGTACCGCGGCAATTCGCCGGCCATGATGGATGTGATCAGCGGCAAGGTGACCTTCATGTTCGACATCACCAGCACCGCCATCCCCTTCATCAAGAGCGGCAAGGCCCGCGCGCTGGCCGTCACGTCCAAGACCCGCAACCCCGAACTGCCCGACGTGCCGACGATGATCGAAGCGGGCATGAAGGACTACGAAGTGGTGGGCTGGTACGCGCTGGTCGGCCCCAAGAAGCTGCCCGAGGCCGTCTCGGCTCGCCTGACCCGCGCACTGGACGACGTATCCAAAGACCCCGCCTTCCGCCAGGCCATGACCGAAGGCGGCTACACCATCAACGCCGGCGATTCGAAGGCGTTGCAATCCCGTATCGACCGCGAGTACGCCTTGTGGTCGGACGTCATCCAAAGCGCCAACATCCAGGCGAACTGACCCCACCCGGAGCCCCAGATGCCTCCTCCGCTTGCGCTACAAGCCCAGACCCGCTTGCCGATCATCGGCGCCCCCATGTTCCTGGTCTCTGGGCCGGAGCTGGTCGTGGCGCAATGCGCGGCGGGGATCATCGGCACGTTCCCCTCGCTGAACGCCCGTCCGCAGGAACAACTGCACGAGTGGATCAGCCGCATCGAGGAAGGCCTGGCCGCCAAGCGCCAGGCCGACCCCGGCGCGCGCGTCGCGCCGTATGGCGTGAACCTGATCGTCCATCCCAGCAATCCGCGCTGGCAGGGCGACCTGGCCATCTGCGCCGAACGGCGCGTGCCCCTCATCATCACGTCGCTGCATGCGCCGGAAGCCGTGGTGCAGGCCGTGCACCCTTACGGGGGGCTGGTCTACCACGACGTCACCAACGTACGCCACGCCAAGCGTGCGCTGGAGGCGGGCGTCGACGGCCTGATCCTCGTGGCCGCCGGCGCAGGCGGCCATGCGGGCCAGATCAACCCCATTGCGTTGGTCAACGAGATCCGCGCGTTCTATGACGGCCCGCTGGCGCTGTCGGGCTGCATCAGCCACGGCAAGGACATCCTGGCGGCCCAGGTCCTGGGTTGCGACTTCGCCTACATGGGCACGCGCTTCATCGCCACGCAGGAGTCGCTGGCTGGCGAGGCCTATCGCGAAATGGTGTTGCAGGCGCAGGCGGCCGACGTGACCTACACCCCGTACTTCTCGGGCGTGCCGGCCAACTACCTTTCCGCCAGCATCCAGGCCGCGGGACTGGATCCCCTGGCACTGGCCAGGCAAGGCGATGCGCCGCCCGCCAACCTGGACAAGTATTCCCGGCCCAAAGCCTGGAAGGACGTCTGGAGCGCAGGCCAGGGCGTGGGCGCCGCGCAAGAGATCCTGCCTATCGCCACGCTGGTGGATCAACTGGAAGTGGAATACCGCAGCGCCCGCAACGCCTTGCTGGCCGCGTGAAACGCCAAGGCGGCGGGCCTGAACCCAGGCCCGTCCGCGTCGGTCGGCAAAAGCGCTGTTGCCCTATTCCAGCTTGATGTTCGCGGTCTTGATCAGGTCGCGCCACTTCACGATCTCGTCGCGGACGAATTCGCCAAACTGCTCGGGCGTGCCGGGCTTGGGCTCGGCGCCGGCCGCGATCATGCCCTTGGCGGTGGCGGGGTCCGACAGCACTTTCACCATATCGGCGTTCATGCGCTTCACGATGTCTGGTGGCGTGCCCTTGGGCGCCATCACGCCGCTCCAGGAATAGGCCTCGTAGCCCGGCAAACCGGATTCCGCGATGGTGGGCACATCCGGCAACATGCTCGATCGCGTGGGGTTGCCCACGCCAAGCGCGCGCACCTTGCCGCCCTTCAAGTGCGGCACGGCGGACGGCCCGTCCGCGAACATTACTTGCACCTGCCCGCCCAGCAGGTCCTGCATGGCCGGCGCGCTGCCGCGATACGGGATGTGCTGGATCCGCACCCCGGCCATCGCATTGAAGAGTTCGCCCGCCAGATGCGTGCCGCCGCCGGTGCCGGACGAGCTGAACGAGAGCTTGCCCGGGTTCTCTTTGGCGTAGGCGATCAGTTCGCTCACCGTGTTCACGGGCAGGGACGCGTTCACCACCAGCACGATGGGAAACACCGCCGCCATGCCGACCGGCACGAAGTCGCGGCTGATGTCGTAGCTGAGGTTGTCGCGCAGGCTGGGCAGCACCGCGTGATGGATGGACGCGAAGAAGAAGTTGTATCCGTCGGGCTCAGCCTTGGCCGCGAACTGCGCACCGACGATCCCGCCCGCGCCCGACTTGTTGTCCACCACGGTAGGCACCGACCACAACTGTCCAAGCGGTTGCGTGGTGAAACGCGCGGTCGTGTCCACCGGACCGCCGGCGGGAAAAGGCACGATGAAGGTCACGGCGTGCCCGGGCCACGTGGCGGCGCGGGCGGTGGCCGGGAACAAGGTGGGCATGATGGCGGCGGCGCACGCGGCGCCCAGCCCCGCGACGACGCGGCGGCGTTGAGGATCAATCACTGCAGTCTCCTGAGTCTTGGTGTTATTCACGGTCAAGCTTCAAGAACTGCTGCCCGCCGCTCTTATTTATTATTTTCCGAGCGCGGGCATTCGCCGCTACACATTTTCAAAAGCCCCTCTTTCGCACGGGATGGAAAGTTCGGTAAGCGGACACAATCTGCGCCTGCGCGACGCGTGGATACGACACCTGGCCTAGGGAAAACGGTGCGGGGGCCATCCGGCCCCCGCTGCGCTTCGTTCATTGCCCGCGCGCGGCGCGCTGCACGTGTTCGATGAAGCACTCGGCGAAGCTGGGCAGGTCGCGGCCGCGCTGGCGGCACAGCAGGCGGTCGCGCAGCGCCCAGGGGTCTTCCAGTTTCAGCACATGCAGCGCGTGGGGGCGGCTGTAGCGCGCGGCGCAGGCGCGCGGCACGACCGCGATGCCCGCGCCGGCCTCCACCATGCGGCACACCGCTTCGAAACTGCCCACGTGCACGCGTTGGCAGATGCGCTTGCCCAGGCCGCTGGCGATGTCTTCCAGGAAGGTCTGGATGGCGCTGTCGGGATGGATGCCGACGAACTGGTAGGCGTCGACCAGGTCTGCGAAGTGCGCGGACTTCGAGGCCGCCAGCGGATGCTCCAGCGACGTCACCACCGTGAGTTCATCGCGGAACAAGGGCGTGACGTCCAGCCCTTCCACGTCGATGTTGCCGGCCACCAGCCCAAGGTCTCCGGCGCCTGCGCGGATCGCGATGACGATGTCCCCGGATATCTTCTCTTCAAGCTCCACGTCCACGTCGGGGTTTTCCGCCAGGAACGTGGACAGCGCGTCGGCCAGAAACGAATTGGTGGCCGTGGTGTTAGCCAGCAACCTCAAGCGTCCCTTTAATCCGCTGGCATAGGGTTGCAGGTCGGCGTTCAGGCATTCCAGCTGCCGGAAGACGGCATTGGCGTGCTTGAGCAGCACCTCGCCCGCCGGCGTCAGCGCAACCCCTGTCGCCAGGCGCACCAGCAACCGCGCCTTGAAGGCCTCTTCCATGTGCTTGACCCGCGCGCTTGCTGCCGGCAAGGACAGGAAGGTGCGTTCCGCAGCCCGGGTCAGATTGAGTGTTTCCCCTACGTTCAGAAACAAACGCAGGTCAGTCAAATCATGTCTCATGTTCCACCACGCAGAAGGGGGGCATTTCTAATTTTGAATTCTTCGAATGCCGGGTCGAATCTACCATGCACCAGGGCCTGTTAACACTAGCAGGCTCCGATCCCGCGAACCCTCCCGGTTGATGCGGAACTGTTTTCCACAGGCGGCGCATGCGCCGCAGTACAGGAGTCAGAGGCAATGAGCGGCATGGTTTCCGGAAAGGTAGTGGTCGTCACGGGCGCGGGTGGCGGCATCGGGCGCAGCATTGCGCTGGCGATGGCGCAGGCGGGCGCCAAGGTGGTCGTGAACGACATCGGCGTGTCGCTGACAGGCGAAGGTGGCGCGGAAGGCCCGGCGCAAGCTGTGGTGAAAGAGATCGTCTCGGCCGGCGGACAGGCTGTGGCCAACACCGACAGCGTGGCGGCCTACGACAGCGCGAGCCGCGTGGTGCAGACCGCCATCGACGCGTTCGGCCGCATCGACGCCGTGATCAACAACGCGGGCAATCTGCGCGACCGCGTTTTCCACAAGATGAGCGAAGAGGAATGGCGCCAGGTGATCGACGTGCACCTGAACGGCTCGTTCTTCATGAGCCGCGCCGCGGCCCCCTATTTCCGCGAACAGGAATCGGGCGCCTTCGTGCACATGACGTCCACCTCCGGCCTGATCGGCAACTTCGGCCAGGCGAACTACGCGGCCGCCAAGCTCGGCATCGTGGCCCTGTCCAAATCCATCGCGCTGGACATGGCGCGCTACAACGTGCGCTCGAACTGCATCGCGCCCTTCGCGTGGAGCCGCATGACGAGTTCCATCCCGGCAGAAACAGACGAAGAGAAGGCCCGCGTCGAAAAGTTGAAGAAGATGGAAGCCGGCAAGGTCGCGCCAATGGCCGTCTACCTGGCCAGCGACGCGGCCAGCGAAATCACCGCGCAGATCTTTGCCGTGCGCGCCAACGAGATCATGCTGATGAGCCAGCCGCGACCCTTGCGCACCGTGCACAACAGCGAAGGCTGGACGCCGGAACGCATTGCTGAAATCGCCGTGCCCGCCATGCGCAAGCACTTCTACGCGTTGGAGCGTTCGCCCGACGTGATCGACTGGGATCCCATCTGAGACCGCCATGCCCCTGGATTACGCGACCGTAAAGAACTGGCGTTTTGACGAGGTGCGTCAGCGCTACGAGCAGAAAGACACCATGCTGTATGCGCTAGGCATCGGCCTGGGCCAAGACCCCGAAGACGCCGGCCAGCTGCGCTACGTGTACGAAAAGGACTTGCAGGCCTTCCCCACGATGAGCGTGGTGCTGGGCTACCCTGGCTTCTGGGTGCAAGACCCGCGCGCCGGCATCGACTGGGTGAAGGTGGTGCACGGCGAGCAGCGCCTGACCGTGCACGCGCCATTGCCGACATCGGGCGTGGTCATCGGAAAAAGCCGCAACACGCATGTGATCGATAAGGGCGCGGACAAGGGCGCCATCGTCATCACCGAGCGCACCTTGCACGACGAAAGCGGCGCCTGCCTGGCCACCTTGCGGCAAAGCACGTTCTGCCGAGGCGACGGCGGCTTCGGCCAGGGCGACGACAGCCCCGAAGCCCTGCCCGCCGTGCCCGGCGGCAAACCGGACCTGCAGTGCGAACTGCGCGTTCCGCCCAGCGCCGCGCTGCTGTACCGTTTGAACGCCGACCGCAATCCGCTGCATGCCGACCCCGACGTCGCGCATCAGGCGGGTTATCCACGGCCGATCCTGCACGGCCTGTGCTCGTATGGCGTGGCGGCGCACGCCATCGTCAAGAGCTGCTGCGATTACGACGCGTCGCGGCTGACCAGCCTGAACACGCGATTCTCGGCGCCCGTATATCCCGGCGAGACCCTGCAATGCGACATCTGGCGCATGCCTGACGGACAGATCCGCTTTCAGGTGCGGGCGCGCGAACGCGATCTTGTGGTCATGAGCCACGGCACCGCGACGGTGCAATCATGACGCGCCCGCCCGCGCTTGACGGCTTCCGCGTGCTGGACTTGTCGCGCATCCTGGCCGGCCCCTGGTGCACGCAGAACCTGGCCGACCTGGGCGCCGACGTCATCAAGATAGAACGCCCCCATGTCGGCGACGACACGCGCGCCTGGGGTCCGCCGTATCTGAAGGACGGCGACGGCCGGGACACCAGCGAATCCGCCTACTACCTCAGCGCCAACCGCAACAAGCGTTCGGTCGAAGCCGACATGGCCACGCCCGAAGGCGCAGCGCTGATCCGCGAACTGGCCGCGGCAAGCGACATCCTGGTCGAGAACTTCAAGGTGGGCGGCCTGGCCAAGTACGGCCTGGACTACGACAGCCTGAAGGCCATCAATCCGCGCCTGATCTACTGCTCGGTCACGGGCTTCGGCCAGGACGGCCCGTTTGCCCAACGCCCCGGCTACGACTTCATGATCCAGGGCATGGGCGGGCTGATGAGCATCACCGGTGAACGCGATGACCTGCCCGGCGGCGGCCCGCAAAAGGCGGGCGTGGCGGTGACGGACATCGTCACCGGCATGTACGCCACGGTCGCGATTCTGGCGGCCTTGCAGGAGCGCCATCGCAGCGGCCTGGGGCAGCATCTGGACATCGCCCTGCTGGACAGCCATGTGGCGCTGCTGGCCAATCAGAACTCCAACTACTTCAACTCCGGTGTCGCGCCCACGCGCGCCGGCAACGCGCATCAGAACGTGGTGCCCTATCAGGTGTTCGCCGCCAGCGACGGCCACCTGATCGTGGCCACCGGCAATGAATCGCAGTACCGCGCGTATTGCCGCGCGATCGGCGCGCCGGAACTGGGCGACGACCCGCGCTTTGCCACCAACCGGCTGCGCGTCACCAACCGCGAAACGTTGATCGGCATCCTGACGGCGATCATGCTGGAAGGCCGCCGCGACGACTGGATCGCCAAGCTGGAAGCGGTGGGGGTGCCGTGCGGCCCCATCAACAACATCGCGCAGGCGTTCGCGCATCCGCAGGCGCAGGCCCGGCAGTTGCGGCGAGACCTGCCGCATCCGGCCGGCGGCACGGCGCCCGTCACCGCCAGCCCGCTGCGGTTTTCGGCGTCGCCCGTCGTGTATCGGCGCGCGCCGCCCATGCTGGGCGAGCACACCGAGGAAGTGCTGCGCGACGTGCTGGGCAAGTCGGCCGATGCCATCGCGGCGTTCAAGGCGGCGACCGCAAAGACGGCCTAGGACGGCGGGCGCGCTACGGATGCCATTGCGTGCGCGTGGGCGCCTGGCGCTGCGCGCCGCCGCTCAGCACATACGACAGGTGGCTGGCTTTCTGCTTGATCAGCTTGGCGAATTTCTGCAGCTTCGCCCCCGGCAAGCGCCCGCCGGGCCCGGACACGCTCAGCGCGCCCAGCAAGCGCCAGTTGGCGCCGAACACGGGCGCCGACACGCTGGCGATTTCCGCTTCGCGCTCGCCGATCGAAATATAGAACCCGTCGCGGCGGATAGTTTCGTAAGGCTCGCCCGGTTCGCCTGAGAAGGCCAGCAGCACGCGCCCCGGCGAGCCCTTTTCCAGCGGCAGCACTTCGCCCATGCGGATGTGGTGGCGGATCGCCTTCGGTCCTTCGACCCGGACAAGGCACGTTCGTATGTCGCCCTCGCGCACGAAGAACGACGCGCTTTCGCCCGTCTCGCGTGTCAGTTCGCGCAGCGTCGGTTCGATCTCGTTGTTGAGGTCGAACGACGCCTGGTAGCGCGCGCCCAGCCAGCCTGCGGCCGGGCCCAAACGCCAGGCCCCGTCTTCTTCGCGCTGCACCAGATACCGCGCTTCGGCCAGCGTGCGCGCAATGCGCAGCGTAGTCGTCTTGTGCATGCCTGCGCGGCGGCTCAATTCGGCCAGCGACACGAACGCGTCGTCCACCTGAAACGCTTCCAGCAGGCGCAGCGCGCGCGCCACCGCAATGACGCCGCCCGATTCACGCGCATCCGGCGCCGTAGACGGGGCCGGTTCTACAGGCACTTCAGGCGTTTTCTTCATGTCCCTTTCCGTTTCACGGTACGCACCGCGTTTTACCAGACGAAACGCCATTGTATAGAGCGGAACGCATTCCTATAGTGGATCCCGCCCACAGGTCCGCACACGACGGGCCGGCGCAACCAAGCATTCCCATAAGACTGGAGACAACCATGAAACTGCTTTCCCAAGCGGCTGCGCTGATCGGCGGCCTCGTGATCGGCGCCAGCGCGCTCGCGCAATCCTTCCCCGACCGCCCTATCCGACTGATCGTTCCGTTCCCGCCCGGCGGCGGCACCGACATCATCGCCCGCGAGCTGGGCGTGGCGCTGAACAGGACCTCGGGCTGGAATCTGGTGGCCGAGAACCGCCCCGGCGCCGGCGGCAACCTGGGCGTGGAAACCGCCGTGAAGTCCGCACCGGACGGCTACACGCTGGTGCTGGGCCAGACCAGCAACCTGGCCATCAATCCGTCGCTCTACAGCAAGCTGTCCTACAACCCCGCCCGCGACCTGGCCCCCGTCGCCTTGGTGGCCACGGCCCCGCTGGTGCTGGTGGTGGCGTCCAACTCCCGCTACCAGACTCTGGCCGACGTGGTCACGCAGGCCAAGGCCCGTCCGGGTGAACTGAACTTCGCGTCGCCGGGCAACGGCACCGTCGCGCACCTGACCGCCGAACTGCTGCAGCAGTCCGCTGGCATCAAGCTGCAGCACATCCCCTACAAGGGCGCCAATCAGGCGCTGAACGACTTGTTCGGCGGCCAGGTGCAGCTGTTCATGTCGTCCATCCCCACGGCCCTGGGCCAGATCCGCACAGGCAAGCTCCGCGCACTGGCCGTCACCTCCGCCAAGCGCGTGGCCGAACTGCCCGATGTGCCGACCGTCAGCGAAGCGGGCTACGCCGGCTTCGACGCCAACACCTGGTTTGGCTTGATGGTGCCGGCAGGCACGCCGCCCGACGTGATCCAGACCCTGAACGCGGCCGCCAACAAGGCGATGGCCAGCGCCGAATACCAGGAAAAGATCCGCGCCGAAGGCGGCGAAGTGCTGGGCGGCACGCCCGAAGCGTTCAGCGAACGCCTGCGCAAGGACCACGCGCTGTGGGCAGGCATCGTGAAGCAATCCGGCGCCCGCATCGACTGATCCCCGTACCCCGATTCCCCCGACGACAAGACTGCCATCATGAGCGAAAAATCCCTCCCTGCCATCCGCCGCGACATCCAGCGCGTAAGCCCCGACCTGGTCCGCGCGGCCAGCCAATTCCAGGCCGCGATCCTGGCCGACGTGGGCGGCCGCCGCGGCGCGCTGGGCGGCCGGATCGCGCCGCTATCGCCCCGGATGAAAGTCGCCGGCCCTGCCTTCACCGTTGAACTGCGTCCCGGCGACAACCTGATGTTCCATGCCGCGCTGGCCTTGGCACAACCCGGCGACGTCATCGTCGTCGAAGGCAAAGGCGACCGTTCGGCTGCCCTGTGCGGCACCATCATGACGACACAGGCGCAGGCCAGCGGGCTGGCCGGCTTCGTGGTCGACGCCGCCGTACGCGATTCCGACGAGATCATCGAAAGCGGCTTTCCCGTCTTCTCGGTCGGCACCAACCCCAACGGGCCGACCAAGGGATTGCCCGGCCGCGTGAATTGGCCGGTGTCGCTGGCGGGTGTCACCGTCAATCCGGGCGACCTGATCGTCGGCGATGCTGACGGCGTGGTGGTCGTGCCGCGCGAGAACGTCGCCGAGATCCTGGTGCTGGCCCAGCAGAAAGTGGACGCCGAAGCCCGCCGCATCGCGGAGATCAAGGCCGGCAAACTCGGTGCGCCGTGGCTGGCCGACGCGCTGCGCGCGGCCGGCGTTTTGCCCGCAGGGGAATCGCTATGACTGCGGGCGCCCAATCCGTCGTGCTGGTGACCGGCGCTGATCTGGCGGACGAAGCCGTGCGCGAGCTCCGAGGCTATCGCCTGGTCTACGCCGGCGCGCGCCCGACCGAAGACGACCTGCTGACACTGGTGCGCCAGCACGACCCCGTCGCGATGATCGTCCGTTACGGCAAAGTCAGCGCGTCGCTGATCGAGGCCGCCCGCTCGCTGCGGGTGATCGCGAAGCACGGCAGCGGCATCGACACCATCGACAGCGCGGCGGCAAGCGCACGCGGCATCGCGGTGAAAGCCGCGGCCGGGGCCAATGCCGCGGCGGTCGCCGAACACGCCATCGCGCTGCTGCTGGCCTGCGCCAAGTCCGTCGTGCCGCTGGACGCCCGCATGCACGCCGGCCATTGGGACAAGGCCACGCACAAGAGCATCGAATTGGCCGGACGTTGCATCGGACTGGTGGGCCTGGGCGCCATCGGCCTGCGGGTGGCCACCGTCGCGCGCGCCCTGGACATGCGGGTGATCGGACATGACCCGTACGCCAAAAACGTTCCGGCCTGGATAGAGACGGTCGACCTTGCCAGGCTGTGGGCCGAGTCGGACGCGATCTCACTGCACTGCCCGCTGACGGACAACAACCGCGAACTGGTCAACGCCGCCACGCTGGCCCAGTGCCGTGACGGCGTCTTGCTGGTCAACACCGCGCGCGGCGGCCTGGTCAACGAGGCCGACCTGCTGGCCGCGATACGCAGCGGCAAGGTGGCCTATGCCGGGCTCGACAGTTTCCAGCAGGAACCGCCGCCGGCCTCGCACTGCTTCCAGGGCCAGAAACGGCTGATCCTGAGCCCGCATGTGGGTGGCGTGACGCATGACGCGTACGTGAAGATGGGCGTCGGCGCGGCGCGCAATGTGTTGCAGGTGTTGCAGGCCGGCTAGCCTCGAAAAAAAACGGCCGCTGATTCAGCGGCCGTTTTCATGTCACGCGTAGCTTACGCCACCGCAACCGGGATCTTGCCGATCTTGGCCTGCCATTCCTTCGGGCCGGTCGTGTGGACCGAGGTGCCCTGGGCGTCCACCGCCACGGTCACCGGCATGTCCTTCACGTCGAACTCGTAGATGGCTTCCATGCCCAGGTCAGCAAAGCCCAGCACCTTGGCGCCGCGGATAGCCTTGGACACCAGGTAGGCTGCGCCGCCGACGGCCATCAGGTAGGCCGAGCCGTGCTTCTTGATCGCCTCGATGGCGACCGGGCCGCGTTCGGACTTGCCGATCATGGAGATCAGGCCGGTCTTCTCCAGCATCATGTCGGTGAACTTGTCCATGCGCGTGGCGGTCGTGGGGCCGGCGGGGCCGACCACTTCGTCGCCCACAGGATCCACCGGGCCCACGTAATAGATCACGCGGTTGGTGAAGTCCACGGGCAGCGGTTCGCCGCGGGCCAGCATGTCCTGGATGCGCTTGTGCGCGGCATCGCGGCCGGTCAACATCTTGCCCGACAGCAGCAGCGTCTGGCCCGGCTTCCAGCTGGCGACTTCTTCCTTCGTCAGCGTGTTCAGGTCGACTTGCTTGGACTTGTTGTAGTCGGGGGCCCAGTGCACTTCCGGCCATTCCGACAGCGACGGCGGATCCAGGCGCGCAGGACCCGAACCGTCCAGTTCAAAGTGCGCGTGGCGCGTGGCGGCACAGTTCGGGATCATCGCGACGGGCTTGGAAGCCGCGTGCGTCGGGAAGGTGCTGATCTTGACGTCCAGCACGGTCGTCAGGCCGCCCAGGCCCTGTGCGCCAATACCCAGCGCGTTGACCTTTTCGTACAGTTCGATGCGCAGCTCTTCCAGCTTGTTCTGCGGGCCGCGGGCCAGCAGTTCGTACATGTCGATGTCTTCCATCAACGACTGCTTGGCCATCAGCATGGCTTTTTCGGCGGTGCCGCCGACACCGATGCCCAGCATGCCCGGGGGGCACCAGCCCGCGCCCATCGTCGGAACGGTTTTCAGCACCCAGTCCACCAGCGAATCGCTGGGATTCAACATGGCGAACTTGGTCTTGTTTTCAGAACCGCCGCCCTTCGAAGCGATTTGCACGTCGACCTTGTCGCCCTGGACAAGTTCGACGTGCAGGATACAGGGCGTGTTGTCGCGCGTGTTCTTGCGCGCGAACAGCGGATCGTCCAGCACCGAGGCGCGCAGCGGATTGTCCGGGTTCAGGTAGCCGCGGCGCACGCCTTCGTCACAGAGTTCCTGCAGGGTGCGCTTGGTGTCGAAGCGCACGCTCATGCCGATCTTCAGGAAGACGTTGACGATGCCGGTGTCCTGGCACAGCGGGCGCTTGCCTTCGGCGCACATGCGCGAATTGGTCAGGATCTGCGCCATCGCGTCGCGCGCGGCGGGGCTTTCCTCGCGCTCGTAGGCGCGCGCCAAGTGGCGGATGTAGTCGACGGGGTGGTAATAGCTGATGAACTGGATGCCATCGGCTATCGACTGGATCAAGTCTTCTTCTTTAATGATGACGGACATGGCGATTTACGAGCTTGGAAAAAACATGAAAACGCGACCGGCCTAATTGGCCAGCCGCAGTGGAGAAAAGATATCTTTTGCCGCCGGGCCGCCCCAAGGCAAAAGACGCCCCCTCGGGGGGCAGCAAGCGAGCGCAGCGAGTGCGGCGTGGGGGCTCACTTACTTTGCCAGACGGGCTTGCGCTTCTCGGCGAAAGCGGTGGCGCCTTCCTTGGCATCGGCAGAAGAAAAAATGTGCGCGATCAGCGGGCGCTGGCGGTCGAACATGCCTTCCTGCTCCCAGTCGCCGGACTGCGACACGATGCTCTTGGCGGTCTGCACGGCCAACGGGCCGTTCTCGACGATGGCGCGCGCCAGTTCCAGCGCGCCGGCCAGCGCACCGCCCGGTTCCGTCAGACGGTTGACCAGGCCGAACGAGTAGGCGCGTTCGGCGCTCAGCATTTCGCCCGTCAGGATCACTTCCATGGCGATGTGGTACGGCAGGCGGCGCGGCAGGCGCAGCATGCCGCCGGCGCCGGCCACCAGGCCGCGCTTGACCTCCGGCAGGCCGAACTTGGCGTTGCTGGCGGCCACGATCAGGTCGGAGGCCAGGGCCATTTCACAACCGCCGGCCAGCGCGTAACCTTCAACGGCCGCAATCAGCGGTTTCTTGGGCGGCTTTTCGTTCAGGCCGGCAAAACCACGGCCTTCCACGTAGGGGCGCTGGCCCGATTTGGCAAATGCCTTCAAGTCCATGCCCGACGAGAACGTGCCGCCGCCACCCGTCAGGATGCCGATGCGGATGTCGTCGCGGCTATCCAGCTGGTCCAGCGCGGCAGCCATGGCTTGGGCGGTTTCCAGGTTGATGGCGTTCTTGGCTTCGGGGCGGTTGATCGTGATGATCTGGATGCCGTCGGTAACTTCCACCGTGATCAGGTCTGACATGGGACTGCTCCTTCCAGGAATTCTCGGTATCCCGGGGTGTCGTCGGGTTCCGGGTTTTATATAAGACTTGAGGCTCAACCTGGAATCATACGATCATTGGTTTGCGGGCGCAGCCGGTGAGCGCCGCGACGTCCGCCAGCAGCACACCCGCGGGGCGCCCGCCACACCCCGGCGCCCCCTCGGCCACATCCCCGCTTGCCCGGAAGGCGTCCAAAAGACGTAGATGTAACTGCCCAACGGCCATCGGGAAACAGGACAGGCCCGGGCCAGTTAAAATGCTGGGTTTCCCACGCCCAAGGCAAGCCTTGCCCCGGCGAGTCGAATTCCAAGAATCCTATGCTCACCTTTCAGCAAATCATCCTTACGCTCCAGGAATACTGGGACAAGCAGGGTTGCGCCCTGCTGCAACCCTACGACATGGAAGTCGGCGCCGGTACTTCGCATACGGCCACATTCCTGCGCGCGATCGGCCCGGAGCCGTGGCGCGCCGCGTATGTGCAGCCTTCGCGCCGCCCCAAGGATGGCCGCTACGGCGAGAACCCCAACCGCCTCCAGCACTATTACCAGTATCAGGTCGTGCTGAAGCCGGCGCCCCCGGAAATCCTGGACCTCTACATCGGTTCGCTGAAGGCGCTGGGCATCGACCCGACGCAGCACGACATCCGCTTCGTCGAAGACGACTGGGAAAACCCGACGCTGGGCGCCTGGGGCCTGGGCTGGGAAGTCTGGCTGAACGGCATGGAAGTCACGCAGTTCACCTACTTCCAGCAAGTGGGCGGCCTGGACTGCACGCCGACCACGGGTGAAATCACCTACGGCCTGGAACGCCTGGCCATGTATCTGCAGGACGTGCAAAGCGTGTACGACCTGGTCTGGACCGAAGGCGCCAACGGCAATCGCGTGCTGTACCGCGACGTGTTCCACCAGAACGAAGTCGAACAATCGACCTACAACTTCGAGCACTCGTCGGCCGACATGCTGTTCGCGCACTTCAATGACTACGAAGCCGAAGCGAAGCGCCTGATGGAAGTGCCGCTGGCGCTGCCGGCCTACGAGGCCGCGCTGAAAGCCGCGCACAC
>Ga0160439_1000123_pt1 | contig 64014 bp, 56 predicted proteins | sample HID1975M_E0MG_FD_108201 | JGI IMG/M metagenome (GOLD analysis project Ga0160439, IMG submission 108201) | Enriched soil microbial communities from UW Madison campus, WI, USA - HID1975M_E0 MG | ecosystem: Environmental > Terrestrial > Soil > Unclassified | place: USA: Madison, Wisconsin...
CGCCGTTTTTCGCCACGGCAGGGATGCCGTGTCGAAAAATCCCGTCGCACTTGCCGACGGCAGGTTAGCTTCGTCGGGGAAGGCCTTTTTCTTTGGTTCGTTTCTTTTGGGCCAGCAAAAGAAGTGACCCGGCCGCCAAAGGCGGACGGAAGCTGTTGCTCTTCATCGGCCAAAGACGAAAAGCGACAAGCACAGAGCGAAGATCAAAATGGATTCCTGCTTTCGCAGGAATGACGGTATTCAGCGGCCGGTATTTGGCCGCTGCCAGCGAGCGGGCGGTGGCCGGTGGTCCGTGACCGCGCAAAGCCCTTACTTGATGACCCGCAAATGCGCACCGCGCTTCGGCGCCGCATCCTCGCCCGGCGTATCGTCCGGTGGCGTCGGATCGTCGTCCGGCGGCTGGCCCGAAGCGACCTCTTCCGGCAGCGCCATGCCCTGCCCGGTCTCGCGCGCATAGATCGCCAGCACCGCCGACACCGGCACCACCACCGGATGGCTGACGCCGCCGAAGCGCGCGGTGAAGCGCACGCTCTCGTTGTCGAGTTCGAGCTTGGCCACCGCGCGGTCGGCGATATTCAGCACCACGCGGCCTTCCTTCACCGTGTGCGTGGGCACGCGCACGCCCGGCAGCTGGGCGTCGACCAGGATATGCGGCGTCATCCCGTTGTCCGAGATCCACTCGTACAGCGCCCGCAGCAGGTACGGGCGGTGGCTGGTCATGGCGGGCGGGGAATCGGGCATCGGGCGTTACAGTGCCGCACAAGGCGCGCGGGAGGCAACCGCCGGCACCGCGCGAACGGGTTCCAGCGGCCGCGCGATCAGTCCGGCAGCTCGCGCAGGTTTTTTTCCTGTGGCGTCAGGCTGCGCACGAAGCCGGGATTGCGGAAGATGCGGTTGCCGTATTCCTCGATCACCTTGCCGTCCTTGGGCAACGGCACGTCGAGCGTCGGCAGGCGCCAGATGATCGGCGCCATCGCGCAGTCGGCGAGGCTCATTTCCGGGTTGAGGAAGAACTTGCTGGCCTTGAACAGCGGGATCGAGGCGGTCAGCAGTTCCTTCAGGCGCTTGCGGCCGGCGTCGGCCTGTTGCTTGCCGCCGTACTGGATCGCCTGCACCTGCGGCACCCAGTCGTGCTCGATGCGCAGCATCGCCAGGCGCAGGCGAGCGCGCGAGAGCGGGTCGACCGGCATCAACGGCGGGTGCGGGTAGCGTTCGTCGAGGTATTCGCTGACCACGCTGGCCGCGTACAGCACCTGGTCGCGCTCGACCAGGGTCGGCACCGAGTGGTACGGGTTGAGGTCGATCAGGTCGGGCGGCGGATTCTGCGGATCGACCGGGACCAGGTCATAGGCGACGCCCTTCGCGGCCAGCACCAGCCGTACCCGGTGGCACAGCACGTCATCGACGGACGAAAACAGGGTCATTGCATTGCGCATACGTGGACTCGCAGCCATCAACGGCCTTCTCCCGCGACCGGAATCCGCCAGTCGCACGGCGCCGGCTGCCCATCGCAACCGGTCGCCACGGTGTTCGCATTGGACGGTGCCTGGGCGACGCGACCGCCCAGCGGGATCGCGCGCCTTGGGTGCCAGACGTTGCCGGACCTAGTGGACGTCCCTCCAGTACTCGTTCTTCAGCAGCCACGCGAGCAGCGTCAGGAACGACAGGAACAGGATGACCCACACGCCGATGCCCTGGCGCTTGAGCGCGGCCGGCTCGCCGGCGTACTCGAGGAATGCGGTGAGGTCGCGCACGGTCCGGTCGTACTCGGCCGCGCCCTGGGTACCGGTCGTGGCGATCTCGAGCTTCTCCACCGGCGTCTCGCCCGTTTGCGGGTCCTGCTCGCCGAACACCGCGCGCTGCAGGCCCTGCTGCTTCCACAGCGGGTTGGGCATCGAGGCGTTCGGGAACAGGGTGTTGTTCCAGCCCAGCGGACGCGTCTCGTCGAGGTAGAACGACTTCATGTAGGTGTAGACCCAGTCGGCGCCGCGCACGCGGGTGATCAGGCTCAGGTCCGGCGGGGCCTGGCCGAACCACTTCGCCGCCTGTTCGGCCGGCATCGCCGAGACGATGTGCTCGCCGTACTTGGCGCCGGTGAGGTTGAGGTTGGACATCACCTCGTCCTCGCTGAGGCCGAGGTCGTCGCCCAGCCGCGAGTAGCGCAGGTACTTGAGCGAATGGCAGCCGGCGCAGTAGTTCATGAACAGCTGCGCGCCTCGCTGCAGCGAGGCCCTGTCGTTGAGGTCGGTGCCCGCCTGCTGCAGGTTGCCGCCGCCACCGGCGGCCAGCGCCGAGAACGACAGCAGCAACCCGCTGGCGAACGCAGCGATGCGGGTCAAGGAGGTCTTATTCATGCATCGTCACCCGATCCGGCACCGGCTTGGTCTTGTCCCAACTCGTCCACAGCGGCATCGTCAGGAAGAACAGGAAGTAGAAGGCGGTCAGGAACCGGCCGACGATCGTCTCCACCGGATCCGTGCCCGGGCCGGCGCCGATCTTGCCCAGCCAGACGAAGCTGATCGCGAACAGGCCCAGCAGCACCTTCGACAGCAGGCCGCGGTAGCGGTAGGACTTGACCCTGGCGCGGTCCAGCCACGGCACCAGGAACAGGATCGCGATCGCGCCGAACATCACCAGCACGCCGGACAGCTTGTGCGGTACCACGCGCAGCATCGCGTAGTACGGGGTGTAGTACCACACCGGCTTGATGTGCTCGGGCGTCACCAGGCGATTGGCCTCGGTGAAGTTGTCGTGCTCGAGGAACCAGCCGCCGAACGCGGGCGCGAAGAAGATGACGAAGGCGCCGACGATCAGGAAGAAGCAGACGAAGAAGCTGTCCTTGACCGTGTAGTACGGGTGGAACGGGATGCCGTCGGTCGACGCGGTGGGCGACCAGCGGTTGCCCTTCGGGCCCTTCTTGATCTCGACGCCGTCGGGGTTGTTCGAGCCGACCTCGTGCAGCGCGCCCAGGTGCAGCACCACCAGCAGCAGCAGCACCAGCGGCAGCGCGATCACGTGCAGGGCGAAGAAGCGGTTGAGGGTGGCGTCGCCGGGCAGGTAGTCGCCCATGATCCACTCGGTCAGGCCGTTGCCGATCACCGGGATCGCGCCGAACAGCGAGATGATCACCTTCGCGCCCCAGAACGACATCTGGCCCCAGGGCAGCACGTAGCCCATGAAGGCCTCGGCCATCAGCACCAGGTAGATCAGCATGCCCAGGATCCACACCAGCTCGCGCGGCTTCTGGTACGAGCCGTACATCAGCCCGCGGAACATGTGGATGTAGACCACGATGAAGAACAGCGATGCGCCGGTCGAGTGCATGTAGCGGATCAGCCAGCCCCACTCGACGTCGCGCATGATGTACTCGACCGAGGCGAAGGCTTCCTCCGCGCTCGGCTTGAAGTGCATCGTCAGGAAGATGCCGGTGACGATCTGGTTGGCCAGCACCACGATCGACAGGACGCCGAAGATGTACCAGATGTTGAAGTTCTTCGGAGCGTAGTACTCCGTCATGTGCTTGCGGTAGAAGGGCATGAAGCCCGGCGCGCGCGCGGTGAACCATTCCCAGGCGTCGTTGGCGGTGCGTTCGATCACGTTGGCCATGTCACGCCGCTCCCGGGTCGACGCCGACGACGATGGTGTTGTCGTCGGCGAAATAGTGCGGCGGCACCGCAAGGTTGGACGGCGCCGGCACGCCCTGGAACACGCGCCCGGCCATGTCGAACTTCGACTTGTGGCAGGGGCAGAAGTAGCCGCCCTTCCAGTTCGGGTCGAACGGCTCCGGGCGGATCTCGGCGACCATCTCCGGCGAGCAGCCCAGGTGCGTGCACAGGCCCACCAGCACGGAGATTTCCGGCTTGATCGAGCGCAACTCCGGGCTTTCGGCCTGGATGTAGTCCGGCTGCTGGTCGGCGTTCTCGGACCTGGGGTCGCGCAGTTCGCCGTCGAGCGTGGGCAGCGCGTCGAGGATGGCCTTGGAGCGCTTGACGATCCAGATCGGCTGGCCGCGCCATTCGACGATCAGGCGCTGGCCTTCCTGCAGGGCGCCGATGTCCACGGTCACCGGGGCGCCCGCCAGCTTGGCGCGCGCGCTCGGGTTCCAGGACTTGATGAACGGCACTGCCGCGAACCCCGCGCCGACCGCGCCGACCGCCACCGTGGTGGCGGTCAGGAACCTGCGCCGGCCCTGGTGGTCGGGTTCCCCGCTGTCGGCAGGGTCGAATACCGCTTCGTTGGCCATCCGGCTCTCCGCGAATCTTTCGGTAGCTGATTGATGTGGCTGCCGCGCACCGCTCCGTCCCCGGAAGCGGACGCAAAGAACGCCGAAGTGTAACGGAACGCTGAATCCGGCGACAACGCCTGCGTCCGCGGGCGCCGGGATTCCGGCCGCGGATCAGCCACTTGCGGAATGTCTCAGTTGGCGGCGAGATGCCCGCGGTAGCGTTCGGCAAGCTGGCCGACGCGGACCACGTAGCGCTGGGTCTCGCTGTAGGGCGGGACGCCCTTGTGGCGGTCCACCGCGCCCTCGCCGGCGTTGTAGCCGGCCGCGGCCAGGGTCAGGTCGTTGTTGTAGCGCTTGAGCAGCCACGACAGGTACTGGACGCCGCCGCGGATGTTCTGGCCCGGGTCGAAGGCGTTGGTGACGCCGAAGCGGGCGGCGGTGGCCGGCATCAGCTGCATCAGGCCCTGGGCGCCGACGCGCGAGAGGGCGTTGGGGTTGTAGGCGGATTCGGCGTGCATGATCGCGCGCACGATCGCCTCCTCGACCCCGAACTCGGACGCCGCTGCCCTGATCTCGGCGGCGTAGGAGGCGGTGTTGAGCCGCACGTTGCCGAAGTTCACGCCCGGCAGCGGCGCACAGGCGTAGCAGGTCTCGAAGAAGCTGTACTTGATCGTCCGCACCGCGGTCGCGTCCGCGCCCTTCGGCCGCTGGCTGGTGTAGTGGCGCACGCCGTCCTTGACGTAGGAATAGACCTGCCCCTGCTGCAGCCGGCGCGACGACTGCGTGGGCGTGGCCGAGGCCACCGTCACGGCAGCCGGGGCGGAGGTCGCGGCAGGTGCGGGGGTCGCGGTCGAGCCGGCGCCGCCCATGAAGGTCGCGGGCGGATTGTTGTGGATCGCGGCCGGGGATCCGGCCACCGTGTTGGCCGGCGAGGCGCTGCCGGCGGCCGGCAGCCAGGACGCCGGCTTCGAGGCCTTGCTGGCCGGGGCGCTGCGGTAGTTGCTGACCGCGACGCATTTCGCGCCCTTGACCTGCTTGCTGACGTAGCTGCGCGTGCCGTCGGCGCCGTCGCAGCGGTAGATGGTGCCGGCCCACGCGGGCGCGGCCGACGCCATCAGCGCCAGCCCGAGGATCGCGACCAGTCCCCTCCCCCCTTTCATGCGCGCAGTGTCCACCCTTGCCGCCTGTCTGCCAAGTCCTTGATTGTCAAACGGTGGGCGATTCCGGAACCGGACGCGTGACGGCTTACACTATTCCGCACATCCACAGCCATCCGGCCCGGAATCACCGCCGTGCCCCGGAGACGCCATGCCTGAACTGCCCATCCTCGCCGACGCCGGGACTTCGTCCGCGCCGGCCGCCCCGTTGCCGTCTCCCGCCGCCGCCCTGCCGGCGCGGGGAAAACTGTTCATCCAGACCCACGGCTGCCAGATGAACGAGTACGACTCGGCCCGGATGGCCGACGTGCTGGCCGCCAGCGACGGGCTGGAGCTCACCGCGAACGTCGAGGAAGCCGACGTGGTGCTGGTCAACACCTGCTCGATCCGCGAGAAGGCACAGGAGAAGGTGTTCAGCCAGCTCGGCCGCTGGCGCGTGCTCAAGGAGAGCAGGCTCAAGGCCGGCGGCCGCGAGGTCATCATCGGCGTCGGCGGCTGCGTCGCCTCGCAGGAAGGCGAGGCGATCGTGAAGCGCGCGCCCTACGTCGACCTCGTGTTCGGCCCGCAGACCCTGCACCGGCTCCCGGAGCTGATCCGCGCCCGCCGCGAGTCCAGGCGCCCGCAGGTCGACATCAGCTTCCCCGAGATCGAAAAGTTCGACCGCCTGCCAGAGCCGCGCGCCGAAGGCCCGAGCGCGTTCGTGTCGATCATGGAGGGCTGCTCGAAGTACTGCAGCTTCTGCGTGGTGCCCTACACCCGCGGCACCGAGATCAGCCGCCCGTTCGAGGACGTGCTGGTGGAGGTGGTGCGCCTGGCCGCGCAGGGCGTGCGCGAGGTGAACCTGCTGGGGCAGAACGTCAACGCCTATCGCGGCGCGATGGACGGCACCGAGGAGTTCGCCGACCTCGGCCTGCTGATCCGCACCATCGCCGAGATCGACGACATCGACCGCATCCGCTTCACCACCTCGCATCCGCTGGAGTTCAGCGACTCGCTGGTCGACGCCTACCGCGACGTGCCGCAGCTGGCCAACTACCTGCACCTGCCGGTGCAGTCGGGCAGCGACCGCATCCTCGCGGCGATGAAGCGCGGCTACACGGCGGTCGAGTTCAAGCAGAAGATCCGCAGGCTGCGCGCGGTGCGACCGGACATCTCGATCAGCTCGGACTTCATCGTCGGCTTCCCGGGCGAGACCGATGCGGATTTCGAGAAGACGATGAAGCTGATCGAGGACGTGGGCTTCGACCAGTCGTTCTCCTTCATCTACTCGCGCCGCCCGGGCACGCCGGCGGCCGATCTTCCCGACGACGTGTCGGACGAGGTCAAGCACGCGCGGCTGTCGCGGCTGCAGGCGCACATCAATGCGCATGCGGCCGGGATCTCGCGGGCGATGGTCGGCAGCGTGCAGACCGTGCTCGTGGAAGGCCCGTCGCGGAAGAACCCGGACGAGCTGACCGGCAAGACCGAGAACATGCGCTCGGTGAACTTCCCGGCGCCGGCGCGGCTGGTCGGCCGCTTCGTCGACGTGGTGATCACGGAAGCGATGAGCAACTCGCTGCGCGGGCGGGTGGCGGGCGTCGAGGGCGACGACGACGCGGCCTGAGGCTGCAGTTGGTCGCGCACGCACCCTGCGCGGTCGTTGCGGCGGCGTCAGGAGAGATCTCTCACTGCGTTCGAGATGACAGCGGGGAGCTCTTCTGCCCCTCCGGTGATGTCATCTCGCCGGTCGTGTCATCTCGAACGCAGTGAGAGATCTGCTTTCGGGCGGGAAGAACACAGATCCCTCGCGAAGCCGGCCCTGAGCGAAGTCGAAAGGCTCGGGATGACATCCCGTCGAGGTGCGTCCCGCCTGACCAGCCTTCAGCACCTTCTGGCGACCATTCAGCGCCGCTCGCGCCGCCACAGCGTGCGGCCCTGCGCGCCCTCCAGCACCCACCAGCGGCCGTCGGGCGAGATCGCCACCGCCTGCTCCACGCCCGCGCCCGCGGGCAATTGCACTTCGGACAGGCGTTCGGCCAGTTCCGCCGCGGCGGGATGGACCGACTGCAGCGTCGCACGCCCGAGCGGCGCGCCGGGGTCGGATTCGGAATCGGTGATGCCTGCCGGCATCGGCGCGAGGTTCTCGTCCACGACGCCGCACTGCGCATCGAGCCAAACCTGCCTGCGCAGCATGCCGACGCCGTCGGAGTGCGTGTAGCCGGCGACCACCGCACCTTCACCGTCGATCGCGAACAGGCGATCGGCCTCCACGCCTTCCGCGCTGCAGGCCCGCTCGCCGTCGCGCCACAGCTGCGGTGCGTCCGCGATCACCCAGACCGCGCCGTCCGGCGCGAATCCGACGTCGCCGACCCAGCTTCCGATCGCGAGACGGCGCGCGTCGTCGCCGTCGTCGAGGTCGAACAGGCGCACCTCCTCGCCGGCCGCCCACGCCAGGCGCGGATGCGCGGGATCGAAGGCCACCGCCCCCGCGCCCTGCAGCGGGCGCGGATCGACCAGGTCCGGCATCGCGGCCTGTGCGTCGGCCGGTGTCGTCCCTCGCGCCGGTGCATTCGCGTCGCCCGCGCCGAGGTCGCTATTCGCGCCGCACGCGGCCAGCGCCAGCGCGCAGGACACCGCGAGCACGCACCACCTCGCCGACGCGGATGCGCCGGTTCGCCAATCAGGAAGTCTCATGCGCGGGGATTGTGCCAGATGCTTGTCGGCGCTCACGGCTGCTGGCCGATCCCCATGCGGTCCCACACGCCCTCGAGCCCGTCGCGGCTGTGGGTGTTGACGAAGCCGCCGGCGTCGCCGGCGCCGAAACCGGGGTGGTACTCCACGTGCGGGCGATCCGGGCTGCGCCAGCGCCCGCCCCACGTCAGTCCCTGGCTTTCGGCGATCTCGCCGTAGCGCGTCCAGTTGCCGTTCTCCGGCCACGACGGCTGGCCGTTCGCGGTGCTGAACACCACGTCCGCGCCGAGGCCGTAGTTGTGCCACGACTGCCCGCCGCGCGCGTTGGTGACGCGCGCGCCCGGCGCCGTGCGTCCCTGCGCGTACAGCTGGTCCTGGTGCGCGAAGGTGCGGTAGACCAGGTCCATCTGCATCGCCATGCCTTCCTGCCGCGCGCGCACCAGCGTGTCCTTCACCCGGCCGGCGAAGTCCTGGTTGACGTTGGCGTCGTCGAGCCGGCCGCGGCGGTCGGCCGGGTGCAGGTCGAGCAGCGTGGTCAGTTCGCCGTTGATGGTCTCGCGCAGCTGCACGCGCGCGCCGAGGTCGGTGTAGACGTTGCGCGCCTGTTCCTCGCCGTTGAGCTGCACCACGCCATTGTTGGCGATCGTGCCGGCGCGCTGGCCGCTGGCGTCGAGCAGGGCGCCGTTGTCGATCGTGTAGGTCTGGCCGTCGATGGTCAGGGTGCCGGCGTCGGGCGAGACCAGCGAATGCGCAGCAGCGGGATCCACGCCGAGGTCCTGCGCGATGCGGCCTTCGACGTAGGCCGCGGTCGCCTCGTTCGGCGCGGCCATGAAGTCGTCCAGCGCCTGCACCTTCTGCTCGTCGGTCAGCGCGTAGCAGTTCAGGTTGGCGCTCAGCCGGTCGAGCGCCTGCAGCGCCTGCGGATTGTTCGCCAGTTCGGTGCGGATCTCCTGTTCGCGCCGGCTGGCGGCGGTGTCCGCCGCCCGGGCCAGCGAATCGGACAGCGAGACGCCGTCCGCGCCGGTTGAATCGATGCCGTTGCTGCCGTCGGTCGTCATCGCGGGTCTCCCTGAACACGGGCGCCGCGCACGGCGATGGCCACGCCGACGCGACAAGTCCAGAGGTATAGCCGTGCGCGCGACCGGCGACAGCTGGGGGCAACCCCAGCTATCGCGCCTTCGTGCGCGAAAACGTGACGCCCGCACGCGCGAATGGACAATCGCGCAGCAAGCCATGGGGGCATTTCCCCTGTGGGAGCGCGCTTGGGCGCGATGCTTTTCGACAATCGCCCGCCATCGCGCCCAAGGGCGCTCCCACAGCGATCGGCTCGTGCTGCAAGCAACGGCGAATGGCTCGAAGGGCCCCAGCTGGGCGCGGGCCGTCGCCTCAGTCCAGTCGCTTGCGGAAGCGCAGGATCGCCACCGTCATCGCCACCGCGGTGAACGCGGCCAGCGCCAGTACGTCGGGCCACAGTTCGGGCAGGCTGGCGCCGCGCAGCATCACGCCGCGGATCATGCGCATGAAGTGCGTCAGCGGCAGCAGTTCGGCGATCCACTGCACCACCCGCGGCATGCCCGCGAACGGGAACATGAACCCCGACAGCAGGATCGACGGCAGGAACACGAAGAACGTCATCTGCATGGCCTGGAACTGCGAGCGCGCGCGCGTGGAGATCAGCAGCCCCAGCGCCAGGTTGGCCAGGATCAGCAGCATCGCCGCGAGGTAGACGTCGAGCAGGCTGCCGGCGATCGGCACCCGGAACAGCCACGTCCCCAGCGCCAGCACCACCGTGGTCTGGACCAGGCCGATGGCGACGTAGGGCGCGACCTTGCCGACCATCAGCTCGGCGCTGCTGACCGGCGTTGCGATCAGCAGCTCCATGTTGCCGCGCTCGCACTCGCGGACGATGGCCACGCCGGTGAACAGCACCATGGTCATGGTCAGGATCACGCCGACCAGGCCGGGCACGATGTTCACCGCCGAGCGCCGCTCCGGGTTGTAGAAGCTGACGACGCCGATCTGGCCGCGGCCGAGGCCAAGCGGGCGGACGTTGGCGGTCGGCGTCGTGTCCAGCGGCAGCTGCGCGAGCTGGATCGCCGCGCTCTGCACGACGGTGTCGCTGCCGTCGACCAGCACCTGCACCGCCTCGCGGCCGTCGAAGCGGCGGGCCTCGAAGTCCGGCGGAACCACCACCCCGACGCTGATCTCGCCGCGGCGCAGTTGCTCCATCAGCGCCTGCGGCGCGGTCGCGGACACGCGCGGCGAGATCACCCCGGTCGCGACCATGTCCATGACCAGCGCGCGCGAGGCGCCGGTGTTGGCCATGTCGGCGACGCCGGCGGACAGGCCGCGCAGGTTCATGTTGATCGCGTAGCCGAACAGCACCAGCTGCATCACGGGGATGCCGACGATCATCGCCAGCGTGATCCGGTCGCGGCGCATCTGCCGCAGCTCCTTGATCGTCACCGCGAACAGGCGACGCAGGTTCATGCCGCCTCCTCGCGCCGCGCCCGGCCGCGGGTGGCGGACACGAAGACGTCCTCGAGGTTCGGTTCGCCCGCCACGACCTCCGCGTCGAGCCGCGCACCGCGCAGCGCGTCGCGCAGCCGTGCGGCGGCATCGTGGTTGCCGGCGGTCAGCACGCGCAATGCGTTGCCGACCTGGGCGACGCTGAGCACGCCCGGCAGGCCGACCAGCGCCTGCTGCGCTTGGCGCGGCCGCGCGGCGCGCACCACCACGCTGCGTCCTGCGAGCGCGCCGGTCAGCTCGGCGGGCGTGCCGTCGGCGACCAGCGCGCCCTGGTCGAGGATCGCGATGCGGTGGCAGCGCTCGGCCTCGTCCATGTAGTGGGTGGACACGAGGATCGTGGTGCCGCCGTCGGCGAGATCGAACAGCTTCTCCCAGAAGTCGCGGCGCGACTCGGGGTCGACCGCGCTGGTCGGCTCGTCCAGGAACAGCAGTTCCGGTCCATGGATCACCGCGCCGGCCAGCGCAAGGCGCTGCTTCTGGCCGCCGCTCATGGTGCCTGCCAGCTGCTTCTGGCGGTCGGCGAAGTGGTACAGCCCGACCAGTTCGTCGACGCGCTCGCGCGTCCGGCTGCGCGACAGGCCGTAGACGGCGGCGAGGAATTCGAGGTTCTCGCGCACCGTCAGGTCCTCGAACAGCGAGAACTTCTGCGTCATGTAGCCGATGCGCGTGCGCAGGGCGTCGGCCTCGTCGGGAATCTTCAGGCCGAGCACCTCGATCTCGCCGGCCGTGGGCGTGAGCAGGCCGCACAGCATCCGGATCGTGGTCGACTTGCCCGAACCGTTGGGGCCGAGGAAGCCGTAGACGTGGGCGCGCGGCACGGTGAGGTCGACGTGGTCGATCGCGGCCAGCGCGCCGAAGCGCTTGACCAGGCCGCGGGCACGGATGGCGGTGGCGTCATCGCCCGCCATTGCGACCACCGCCGTCTTCTACGCGACGACCCGGCATTGCCCGAGGCCATTGCACCATCGTCCGCCGGAACCAAAATCCCGTCATTCCCGCGAAAGCGGGAATCCATTTTGATTTTTGCACTGCGTGGACAGGAAGCACGCGAAGACTGCTTCCGTTCCGAAAGCGAAAATGGATTCCCGCTTTCGCGGGAATGACGGACGGATTGCCGCACTTCATCGGTCGAACTCCACCCGCAGCGGCAGCCCCGCCGGCAGGTCGGCCACGCCTTCGCCCTCCAGTTGCACTTCGGTCAGGTAGCTCAGGCGTGCGGCGTCCTCGCCGCTGAGCGCGTAGTACGGGGTGAACGTCGGCTCGCTGCGGATCATGCGCACGCGGCCGACATGGCTGCGTTCGCCGTCGGCGCCGACCAGCACCGTCGCGCGGTCGCCGACCTCGACGCCGGCGCGCAGCGGCTCGGATACGTACACACGCGCGTAAGGCGCATCGCCGACCAGCAGCACCGCCAGCGGCGCGCCGACCGGCGCTTCGTCGCCGAGGCGGTACGGCAGGCTGTCGACGCGCCCGGCGCGCGGCGCGACCAGGTCGAGCTTGCCGGTCGTCGCCGACTGCGCGCGCTGCCGCGCCTCGGCGGCGGCGAGCGCAGCCTCGGCCTGCGCGATCTGCTCCGGGCGCACGCCGTTGTCCAGCTCGGCCAGCGCGGCCCGTGCGGCCGCGACCTGCGCATCGGCATTGCCGGCAGCCGCGCGCGCACGATCGACTTCCGCCGCGGCGACGAGCTGGCGCGCGCCCAGCGGCTGCAGCCGCGCGTAATAGGCACGCGTGTCGCGCGCTTGCGCCTGCGCGGCGGCAAGGTTTGCGCGCGCCTGGTCGATGTCCTCGCTGCGCGCGCCATTGCGCAGTTCCTCCAGCGCCTCGCGCTGGCGGGCGACATCGGCCGCGGCCGCGGCGAGCTGCGCATCGCCGCGCGTCTGTTCCAGCGTGAGGATGCGCGCGCCGGCCTCGACGCGTTCGCCCTCGCGCACGGCGATGTCGACGATGCGCTCGGCTGCCGGCGCCGGCAGCGTGACGCGGTCGTATTCCAGCGTGCCGAGCGCGTGCGGCGGTTCGCGGCCGCACGCCGCCAGCATCAGCGCGCAGGCCAGGCACGACAGGTTGCGCAAGTCGGGCATCTTCATCGTTCCAGCTCCAGGCCACGGTCGAGCAGGGTCAGCGTGTGCCGGCGCAGCGACTCGTAGTCCAGGTCGCGCGCGTCGAACAGCGCCCGCCAGATCGGCGCGCCGGCGGCGGGGAACAGCGTCAGCCCGACCAGCGACACCATCAGCAGCCGCGGGTCGAGGTCCGGGTTCAGCCGCCCCTGCGCCTGCGCCTGTGCGAAACGCCCTGCCATCATCACCGGCAGGCGCGGACCGATCGTGTGCAGCATCACGTCGCGCAGGGCGCCCCCCTCGGACAGCACCTCGCGCACCCACAGCGACGGCAGCCACGGATGCTGTGCCACGATCCCGCCGATGCCGCCGACGAATCCCGCCACCAGCGCAGCGACGTCGTCGCCGGCGTCCTGCAGGCGCGACTGCATCGCGCCCAGCACCGGGAGGATGCGTTCGTCGACCACGGCCTGGCGCAGCCGTGCCTTGTCGCCGAAGTAGTAGTGCAGCATCGCGGGCGTGGCATCGGCCTCCTTCGCGATGTCGCGGAACGAGGTCGCGGCGATGCCCTGGCGGACATAGCAGGCCAGCGCCGCGTCGAGCAGCCGACCGCGCAGGTCGGGCGAATCGCCGCGCGGTCGGCCGCGCATCCGCTGTTTCCCGAGCGGCCCGGGGGAGGCTGCGGCATCGCGTGCCGACGTCTTGCGTGGAGGGGTCGGGGTGGCCATGCCCGTATTTAATTCATTAATTAATTAAATTTCAAGTGCCGCCAGTGATTGGCCCGGCCGCACTCGCGGCCGCGCTCCAGCCACGAATGGGCGTCTCAGACCGGCCCGGCAAGCGATCGCACCTGAAGGCGCTCTCGCAACTTGCGGGCAGGTGCAGCCGCCCCGCCATTGCCGGAATCCGGAACGCCCGCCCGGGATCGCCGGCGCCCGCGCCTACAATCGTCGCCATGAGCCCCCTCCCCCAGCGCGATTTCACCCTCGACCCGCCCGATACCGAGCGCCTGGCCAACCTCGCCGGGCCGTTCGACGGGCACCTGCGCCAGATCGAACTGCGGCTCGGCGTCGAGATCGCCAATCGCGGCAACGTGTTCCGCGTGAGCGGCCGCGACGAGAAGGTGCTGGCGCAGGTCGAGCAGTTGCTGCGCGCGCTCTACGACGAGGCGGCGACCGAGATCTTCGACAGCAACGCGATCAACCTGCGCCTGAACCAGGCCAACCTCGAGCGCGACGAGGTCGCGCCGCAGGACGTCGCGATCCGGGTCAAGCGCGGCACCATCCGCGGCCGCGGCGCCAACCAGGCGAAGTACCTGCACGCGATCGCCACCCACGACATCAACTTCGGCATCGGCCCCGCCGGTACCGGCAAGACCTTCCTCGCGGTGGCGATGGCGGTCGAGGCGCTCAACGAGTCGCGCGTGCAGCGCCTGATCCTGGTGCGCCCGGCGGTCGAGGCCGGCGAGAAGCTCGGCTTCCTGCCGGGCGACCTCAGCCAGAAGGTCGATCCCTACCTGCGCCCGCTGTACGACGCGCTGTACGAGATGCTGGGTGTGGAGAAGGTGGTCAAGCTGCTGGAGAAGAACGTCATCGAGATCGCGCCACTGGCCTACATGCGCGGGCGCACGCTCAACGATGCCTTCGTGATCCTCGACGAGGCGCAGAACACCACCATCGAGCAGATGAAGATGTTCCTGACGCGCCTGGGCTTCGGCAGCACCGCGGTGGTCACCGGCGACATGACCCAGATCGACCTGCCCAAGCACGTGAAGTCCGGCCTCCGCGATGCGATCGAGGTGCTGCGCGACGTCGACGGCGTCAGCTTCACCTTCTTCGAGGCGCGCGACGTGGTCCGCCACCCGCTGGTCGCGCGCATCGTCAGCGCCTACGACCGCCGCGACGCGACGGATGCGCAGACCGGTCCGGTCTAGGTAGGATGCGGCGGTCCGGGCGCGGGGAGCGCCCGCCAACCGGAACCCTGCCATGCGCAGACGCTGCGTTGCCTGCCTGCTCGCCCTGTCCCTGGCGTTCGCACCCGCGTCCGCCCGCGATACGCCGAAACAGCCCTTCATCGCGCGCACGCATGTGGTCGCGCCGCTCAAGGTCGGCGACTTCGTGCTGGAAGGCACGCGCTACGATCCCGCGAACAAGCTCGCCGGGGTCGCGATCCGCTACTTCCTGCCTGGGCAGGAGGAAACGCGAATCGACCTGTTCGTGTACCCGCACGGACAGGGCGACAGCGAGAATGCGCTGGACCACGGCATGCGGGATTTCCGCGCGACGCTCGAAGCCGCCGAGCAGGCGGGCTATTACCGAGGCATGACCGTGGCCGACGCGGTCGAGTTCGACATCCCGCTGCCTTCGGCGCTGCCGGACGCGGCGGAGCCCGCGGAAACGGCAGCCGAACCACCCACCGCCGCGACTGCCGACCCCGATCCCGCGGAGACCGGGCGGATCGCGATGCTGGCCGAACTGCTTGGAGAGGGCCGCCGCATCGACGGCCGCATGATCGAACTGGCCTACGACTACCCGGGCCAGGCCGAGGGCGAGTGGCTGCCGATGCATTCGCGCGGCTACCTGCTCTACCGCCACCTGTACTTCTTCAAGGGCCGCATCAGCGCCGCCAGTTCGCGGATCGATGCGGCCGCATTCGCGGCGCTCGCCGACCGGGCGATGCGCGAGCTGGTGCCCGCGGTGCAGGCCTACAACATCGGCAGTTGCGGCGACACCACGATCACCATCGACAGCAACCTGTCGGGCGAGGATGCCGCGGACATGTTCATGCGCCAGCTGGTCGCGGCACAGACGCGCAGCGAGGCCAGCAACTGCCACGCCGAGCCGGACCCTGCCGAACTGGCGGCGCTGGCGGAAGGCGCGGAGGTGGTGGCGATCGAGTACGCGCCGGGGGACTGGGGCGGGAACTGAACGGGCTTCGCACCAGGCCGTTTCCACGCCGCCGCCATCGGCTCGCGGGTAGACTGGCGCCATGACCAAGGGCCCGATCCGCCTCGACGTCGCCGTCGGCTACGCGGTCCCGCGCAAGGGGCTGCCTTCCGCGGTGTCGTTCCGCAAATGGACGGCAGCGGCGCTGGCGGGCCGCATCCGCGAGGCCGACCTCGCCATCCGCGTCGTCGGCGCGAAGGAGGGCCGCGCGCTCAACCGCCACTACCGCAGCAGGGACTACGCCACCAACGTGCTCAGCTTCCCGGCCGAACTGCCGGAGGGTCTGCCCGAGGGCGTGAAGCTGCCGCTGCTGGGCGACCTCGTCATCTGCGCGCCGGTGGTCGCACGCGAGGCGCGCGAGCAGGGCAAGCCGCTCAGCGCCCACTACGCGCACCTGACCGTCCACGGCGTGCTGCACCTGCTGGGCTGGGACCACGACGACGAACGCGAGGCCGAGGCGATGGAACAGCTCGAACGCGAGATCCTCGCCGGACTGGGCGTCTCCGACCCCTATCTCGCGCCGCCCTGAGCGGTCGCGGGCCGATACACCGCGGCCCCATCCATGGAATGGCGCGGCGACCCAAGGGCTTTCCCTAGATTGTCGCGCCCCGCCGCGGCGCCTAGCGTAGGCGCATACGGACGAAGACCGACGGCGCATCCATGGGCGTTTTCGACAGCATCGGCGACGGATTCTCGCAGGTTGGCGGCTTCTTCAAGGGCGCCGGCGAAACGCTCTGGGAAACCGGCAAGGGCGTGGTCGACCTCGGCGTCGGCGTGGCCAGGACCGGCTACGACCTCAGCCCCGCGGGACTGGCCACCGACGCCTACGAAGGGCTGACCGGCAACGACGCGCCCGACTGGCTGCCGTCCGCGCAGCGCGGGGGCGAGCGCGTCGAGGTGGCGTTCGAAACCGCCGCCACCATCGCACGCAACCCCGGCCTGCTGGTCGACGCGGTGGTCGATCCCATCGTCGACGACTGGAACAACGGCAACTACGGCGAAGCCGTCGGCCGCGGCTTCACCGAACTCGCCCTCGTGGTGGTCGGCACCAAGGGCGTCGACAAGCTCGGCAAGGGCGGCAAGGTCGCCGATACGGCGAGCGATGTCGCCGACGCCGCCCGCGGCGCCGGCAGGGTCGATGACCTCGCGCCGCTTGGCCGCACGCAGGTCGACGAGATCACCGCGATCCCGAAGGGCAGCCGCCCGGCCCCGGGCGAGTACCTCTCGGCCGAGTACATCAGCAACCACCTGGCCCTGTTCGACGAGGGCGCCACCCGCTTCCAGCTCAAGTCCGGCCTCGACAAGTACGGCCCGGGCCAGGTCGACGGCACTTCGTTCGTGATGCCGAAATCGCAGGCGGACGAACTGCTGGCGGCCACCCGCGGCGATCCCCGCGCCCTCGAGCGCGCGCTGGGCCTGCCGGAGGGCCAGCTAGACGGCAACACCCTGATGCGCGTGGACTTCGAGAATCCGCGCGAACTGGAGCTGCGCGTGCCTTCGGGCAACGAGGCGGGCGCGAACGACCTTTGGATCCCGGGCGGACGCCTGCCCGACGGCACGGCCGAGGCCGTGATTGACGTCGGCGACATCCCGCCAGCAAGATACTCGGCGACACGCGTCGACTCCTGACGCCAGCGTTCGCGGAACCGCCCCGAAGTGAAATTCACCGATCTGTTCGTCAGCCGCGAGCTGCGCTTTTCTCTCGGCATCGAGGAGGACTCCGGGCGCTACTACCTCTCCATCCCCGTGGCCAACCGCCTGGTCGACTACGAGGAGTACTACGAGATCGACCGCGCCGCGCTGGAGCGCTACCGCCTCGAGCCGGAGGCCGCCGCCGGGTTCCTGGAGCGCTGCCGCAGCCGCGAGGCGGACGAACTGCTGATCCTCAAGCCCGGCAGCGACCGCGGCGTCCCCACCTGAGCACCGGCGCGGCCGCGACCCGTGCAACCCGAACGGCACCGGGCCCACGCTGGGCACGACTCGCGCGGGCGATGTAGACTCTCCCGGCCGCCCCATGCGGCCTCTTGCGAATCAACTACTTACTGCAATGTCCGAGGACGACAGTAGCGGCGCCTCCGAAACCCCGGAAAAACGGCGCACCTGGCTGGAGCGGCTCAGCTCCGCGATTTCCGGCGAACCCAGCACCCGCGACGACCTGGTCGAGCTGCTGCGCGACACCCATTCCGACGGCCTGATCGAGGCCGACACCCTGCGGATGATGGAGGGCGCGCTGGCCGTGTCCGACATGACCGTGGGCGACGTGATGGTGTCGCGCTCGCAGATGGTGGCGCTGCCCGCCGACGCGAAGTTCCTCGACCTGATGAAGCAGGTGGTCGAGTCCGGCCACTCGCGCTTCCCCGTGCACGGCGAGGACAAGGACGAGATCCTCGGCATCCTGCTCGCCAAGGACCTGCTGCGCGGCGTGGTCGCCGACAACGGGCCGGGCTCGATCCACGAACTGGTGCGCCCGGCGGTGCTGATCCCGGAGTCGAAGAAGCTCAACGTGCTGCTGCGCGAGTTCCGCCAGTCGCGCAACCACATGGCGATCGTGATCGACGAGTACGGCGGCGTCGCCGGGCTGGTCACGATCGAGGACGTGCTGGAGGAGATCGTCGGCGAGATCGACGACGAGCACGACGACGCCGAGGACCCGGACGCGCTGATCGCGGCGCAGGCCGATGGCCAGTACATGGTCGACGCGCTGACGCCGATCGCCGACTTCAACGAGCGCTTCGGCGCCGATTTCGACGACGACGAATACGACACCATCGGCGGCCTGGTCACCGCGGCGATCGGCCACCTGCCGGAGGCCGGCGAGGAACTGGCGCTCGGCCGCTTCGGCTTCCGCGTCACCCGCGCGGACGCGCGGCGGCTGCATGCCCTGCATGTGAGCGTGCATGCAGACCATGTGGCGGACTAGAGTGCATTCCCCCGCGCGCGGGGGAATGGGCCCGATCAGGGCACTCATGCTGGTCCTGTTGATGGTCGCCTTTCCCGCCGTCGCGCAAGTGCGCATCGGCGTCGCCACCATGCTGCCCGGCGAAATCTTCTTCGAGCGCTTCGGCCACAACGCGATCATCGTCGACGATCCGGCGTTCGCCGAACCGGTGTCCTACAACTTCGGCTACTTCGACATGGACGAGCCGGACTTCGTCGGCCGCTTCGTGCGCGGCGACATGCGCTACCGGCTGGTCGCGCTGCCGCTGTCGCAGGACATGGCCTACTACCGCGAAGTCGGGCGCGGGGTTTCGGTGCAGTGGCTCGACCTGGACGACGACGAAGCCGGCCGGCTGGCCGCGGCGCTGGCGGACAACGCGCGCCCGGAGAACGCGGTCTACCGCTACGACTACTTCACCGACAACTGCTCCACGCGCGTGCGCGATGCGCTCGACGCCGCGCTCGGTGGCACGCTGCGGCGCCAGCTCGCCGGGCGCTCGCGCGGCAATACCTTCCGCGGCGAGGCGGTGCGGCTGGCCTCGCCCGCGCCTTGGATGTGGCTCGGCTTCGACCTCGGCCTCGGGCCTGCCTCCGACAAACCCAACGCGCTGTGGCAGGACGCCTTCGTGCCGATGCGGCTGGCCGATGCGCTCGCCGGTGTCCGCCGCGACGACGGGCGTCCCCTCGTGACGGGCACCGAACAGCTGCTGCCGCACCGGCTGCCGCCGGAACCGCCGGAAGCGCCGCGCCCGTGGTGGCCATGGCTGCTGGCCGGGCTCGCGATCGCGGCCGCATCGCGCGCGCTCGGCCAGCGCCGTCCGGCCACACTGGCTGCGATCGCGCTGCCGTTCTGGACGCTGTCCGGCGTGCTCGGCGGGCTGATGCTGTTCCTGTGGGTCTGCACCGAACATCGCTTCGCCTGGGCTAACCAGAACCTGCTGCTGCTGTCGCCGCTGTGCCTGCTGCTGCTGCACGGAGGCTGGCGGATCGCGCGCGGCCGCGCGCCCGGCGCCGTCTTCCGGACGATCGCCTGGCTGGTCGCGTTCGGCGCGGTCATCGCGCTGTTCCTGCACTGGCTGCCGGTCGTGCCGCAGCGCAACGCGCACTGGATTTCACTGCTGCTGCCGGTCCATGCCGCACTGGCATGGACGCTCGGACACGGATCGCGGCTGTCATCCCGAACGCAGTGAGGGATCTCGCCCGTGCTCCCGCGATGCCGCTGCGGGATCCCTCACTGCGTTCGGGATGACACGACCGAGGGAGGCACGATGACACGGCCGGAGGATGCACGGGCATCCAGGATTCCCGACGCGCGCTGCATACGTATGCACGCATGACACGCGCGCACGCTGTGACATCATCGATCCCGACACCGGGAGAGAGGACACCGCCGATGCCGCTTCGCATCATCCCCGCGCTCGCCGTGCTGTTGTGCGCCGCGGCATCGCCCGCACGGGCCGCCTCGCCGCCGCCGAAGGCGCAGGCCTGTTCGCCCGGCAACGTGCTGTGCGTCGAGCTCACCGTCGACAACGACGGCCGCCCGTCCTATTCCGTGCTGCGCGACGGTCGCGTGGTGATCGACCCGTCGCGGCTGGGCATGATGTTCACCGACGTGCCGAAGTTCGAGCGCAACCTCGAGATCGCGGCACAGAAGCGAAGCGACTTCGACGAGACCTGGGAGCAGCCCTGGGGCGAGCGCCGGGAGATCCGCAACCACTACAGCGAACTCACCGTCACCCTGCGCGAGCGCAGCGGTCCGAAGCGCGACTTCGACGTGGTGTTCCGCCTCTACGACGACGGACTCGGCTTCCGCTACGACTTCCGCAGGCAGCCCGGGCTGGAGCGGCTGAACATCGCCGAGGAGTTGACCGAGTTCACCCTCGCCGAGGACGCCACCGCGTGGTGGATCCCCGCATTCGAGTGGAACCGCGAGGAATACCTCTACCACACCACGCCGCTGCAGGAAGTCGGCGACGCGCAGACACCGATCACGCTGCGTACCGGCAACGGCCTGCACGTCTCCATCCACGAGGCCGCCTTGATCGACTACTCGGGCATGAACCTGAGCCGCGTCGACGGCCGCAAGCTCAAGGCCGCGCTGACGCCCGGCAGCGGCACCGCGGCCAAGGTGTCCGTCGCCACGCCGTTCCATACCCCCTGGCGCACGCTGCAGATCGCGCAGCGCGCCGGCGACCTGGTCGAGTCGTCGCTGATCCTCAACCTCAACGAGCCCAACGCGCTCGGCGACGTGTCCTGGGTCAAGCCGATGAAGTACGTCGGCGTGTGGTGGGAAATGCACATGGACCTGAAGACCTGGTCCTCGGGTCCCAAGCACGGCGCCACCAACGACAACGTGCGCAGGCACATCGACTTCGCCGCCGAGCACGGCTTCGGCGGCGTGCTGGTGGAGGGCTGGAACCTCGGCTGGGACGGCGACTGGTTCGGCAACGGCGAGGATTTCAGCTTCACGCAGCCGTATCCCGACTTCGACCTGCCGGCGTTGAGCGAGTACGCACGCGGCAAGGGCGTGGTGCTGATCGGCCACCACGAGACCTCCGGCAACGCCGCGCACTACGAATCCCAGCTCGGCGATGCCTTCGACCTGTACCGGCGCGTCGGTGTGCCCGCGGTCAAGACCGGCTACGTCGCCGACGCCGGCCAGGCCAAGGTGCGCGACGCGACCGGCAACATCGTCTACGCCTGGCACGAGGGCCAGGACATGGCCAACCACCACCTGAAGGTGGTGACGGAAGCCGCGAAGCGCCACATCGCCGTCAACCCGCACGAACCGGTGAAGGACACCGGCCTGCGCCGCACCTACCCGAACTGGATCACGCGCGAGGGCGCGCGCGGCATGGAGTTCAGCGCCTGGGGCCAGCCGGGCAACCCGCCCGAACACGAGGCCAACCTCGTGTTCACGCGCCTGCTCGCGGGTCCGATGGACTACACGCCCGGCATCTTCGGCATGAAGACGCGCTCGTCCGGCGGCATCGAGACCACCTGGGCCAAGCAACTGGCGCTGTACGTGGTGATCTACAGCCCGCTGCAGATGGCCGCCGACCTGCTCGACAACTACGAGGCGAATCCCGGCCCGTTCCAGTTCATCAAGGACGTACCGGTGGACTGGGAGACCACGCGCGTGCTGGGCGGCGAGATCGGCGACCATGTGACGATCGCGCGCAAGGAGCGCGGCGGCGAGGACTGGTACCTGGGTTCGCTGACCGACGAGGAGGCGCGCACGCTCGAGGTGTCGCTGGCGTTCCTCGACGAGGGCCGCACCTACACCGCCGAGATCTATCGCGACGGCGACGATGCGGATTACCGCACCAAGCGCGAGGACATCGTCATCGAGACGCGCGAGGTGACCCGCGCCGACACGCTGACCCTGCGCCTGGCGCCGGGCGGCGGGCAGGCGATCCGGTTCGTGGCGCGGTAAGCATCCTTCGGCGAAACGGGAGGCTTCAAGGATTGCGGATTCCTGGCAAGGAGCCTTCCCACAATCCTGTTGCTCCGGCCCACAAATTGCAGGAGCGGCTTCAGCCGCGACCGGGCATTCGACAGGCCCGGGCAAGCGATCGCGCCTGAAGGCGCTTGCTGGCTCGATCAACATAACCTCGTCGTCCCCGCCAAGGCGGGGATGACGGATTCTTTACCGAACACGGGTTTCCCCCTGAATGCCTGATCCCGCGCCGGCAACGACGCGGCTTGCCGCATGGCCGCCGCTGGCGCAGGATGCGCGCCATGGACGATTCCGCCGCGGCCCATCTACCGAACCCCGCCTGCGTCGTCAACTGCGCGGTCTACGCGAAGGACGGCACGCGGCGCGACATCATGCTCGACGCGATCAGCGAGGTGCTCGCGCACGACGACGGCAGCTTCGTCTGGATCGGCCTGTACGAGCCGGACGACACGATTCTCGAGAAGCTGCAGGAGGAGTTCGGCCTGCACGACCTCGCGATCGAGGATGCGCACAACGCGCACCAGCGGCCCAAGGTCGAGACCTATGGCAACTCGCTGTTCCTCGTCGCCGGCACCGCGCAGTTCGTCGAGCAGACCATCGCCTACGGCGAAACCCACGTCTTCTTCGGCCCGCGCTACCTGGTCACGGTACGGCACGGCGCCTCGCTGTCCTATGCCCCGGCGCGCGCGCGCGTGGAGCGTGAACCGGAGCTGCTTGCGCTCGGCCCGTCCTACGGCCTGTACGCGGTGCTCGATGCGATCGTCGACAACTACCTGCCGATCGTCGGCGAGTTCAAGGCGACGCTGCTGGCGCTGGAAAAGGACATCGTCAGCGAATCCTTCGAACGCGCCACTGTGATCCGCCTGTACGACCTCAAGCGCGAGCTGACCTACATGCGCGTCAACGTGACGCCGATGCAGGACATGCTGTCGCAGCTGGTCCGCAGCAGCAGTCCGCTGATCCCCGAGGAAGTGCGGCTGTACCTGCGCGACGTGCTCGACCATTCCGTGCGCATCAACGAGACCATCGACGTGCTGCGCGACATGCTCGGCACCGCCCTCGCCGTCAACCAGGCGCTGGTCACCCAGACCCAGGGCGAGGTGGTGAAGAGGCTGGCCGGCTGGGCCGCCCTGCTCGCGGCGCCGACCCTGATCGCCAGCTGGTACGGCATGAATTTCGACGGCATGCCGGAACTGCACGGCCGCTACAGCTACGCGGTGCTGATCGGCGTGGTCGCGGCGGTGGTCGGCCTGCTCTACGCCTACCTGAAGAAGGTGCGCTGGCTGTAGGCGCCCGTTCTCCGGGGCAACCGCTCCCCACTCCGCCGATGCGCGGGAACGACCTCGGTCGCGACCAGGAAGTCCCGGGGCGCCTCCGGGGATTGCGCGCAATGCACGCGCCATACGCCTGTTTTCGCGCCGCCGCAAGCAGCATGACGTTAAACGGCCGCCGCGGCCGCGATCGACCTTGGTCCCATTGACGATGCGCACGGTCGGCGCGACCCTTTGCCCACCCCCGGGCAGGAGATCCCCATGAAAGGCCTCGTCAACCACGTGATCTGGGGCATCGTCGCCCTGATCGGCGCCTGCTGCCTGGGCGTGCTCGCACTGCGCCACGGCGAACAGATCAACGCGCTGTGGATCGTGGTCGCGGCGATCTCGATCTACCTCGTCGCCTATCGCTACTACAGCCTGTTCATCGCGAAGAACGTGCTGGGGCTCGATCCCACCCGGGCGACGCCGGCGCACGTGCACAACGACGGCCTCGACTACGTCCCCACCAACAAGCAGGTCCTGTTCGGCCACCACTTCGCCGCGATCGCCGGCGCCGGCCCGCTGGTGGGCCCGGTGCTGGCCGCGCAGATGGGCTACCTGCCCGGCACGCTGTGGCTGATCGCCGGCGTGGTGCTGGCCGGCGCGGTGCAGGACTTCATGGTGCTGGTCATCTCCAGCCGCCGCGACGGACGCTCGCTGGGCGACCTGGTGCGCGAGGAGATGGGCCAGGTCCCGGGCACCATCGCCCTGTTCGGCGCCTTCCTGATCATGGTCATCATCCTCGCGGTGCTGGCGATGATCGTGGTCAAGGCGCTGGCCGAGAGCCCGTGGGGCACGTTCACCGTGTTCGCGACGATCCCGATCGCGATCTTCATGGGCATCTACATGCGCTACATCCGCCCGGGCAGGATCGGCGAGATCTCGCTGGTCGGCATCGTCCTGCTGCTGCTGGCGATCTGGGTCGGTGGCAAGGTCGGCGCGCACCCGACCTGGGGACCGGCCTTCACCTTCACCGGCACCCAGCTCACCTGGATGCTGATCGGCTACGGCTTCGTCGCCGCGGTGCTGCCGGTGTGGCTGCTGCTGGCGCCGCGCGACTACCTGTCGACCTTCCTCAAGATCGGCACCATCGTCGCGCTCGCGATCGGCATCTTCATCGTGATGCCGGAGCTGAAGATGCCGGCGCTGACCCAGTTCACCGACGGCACCGGGCCGGTGTGGAAGGGCAGCATGTTCCCCTTCCTGTTCATCACCATCGCCTGCGGCGCGGTCTCGGGGTTCCACGCGCTGATCTCGTCGGGCACCACGCCCAAGCTGCTGGCCAACGAGACCCACGCCCGCTACATCGGCTACGGCGGCATGCTGATGGAGTCGTTCGTGGCGATCATGGCGATGGTGGCCGCGGCGGTGATCGAGCCGGGCATCTACTTCGCGATGAACAGCCCCGCCGCGATCATCGGCACCGACGCCGAGACGGTCGCGCGCACGGTCTCGGAGTGGGGCTTCACCATCACGCCCGAGGTGCTCACCGCGACCGCGGCCGAGATCGGCGAGCACAGCATCCTCTCGCGCGCCGGCGGCGCGCCGACCCTGGCCGTGGGCATCGCGCAGATCCTGCATGCGGCGCTGCCGGTCGGCGACGGCGCCATGGCCTTCTGGTACCACTTCGCGATCCTGTTCGAGGCGCTGTTCATCCTGACCGCGGTCGACGCCGGCACCCGCGCCGGGCGCTTCATGCTGCAGGACCTGCTGGGCAACTTCGTGCCGGCGCTGCGCAGGACCGAGGCCTGGGGCCCGAACCTGATCGCCACCGGCGGCTGCGTCGCGCTGTGGGGCTACTTCCTCTACCAGGGCGTGACCGATCCGCTGGGCGGGATCAACATGCTGTGGCCGCTGTTCGGCATCGCCAACCAGATGCTGGCCGGCATCGCGCTGATGCTGTGCACGGTGGTGCTGTTCAAGATGAAGAAGGACCGCTACGCCTGGGTCTCGATCCTGCCGACGGCGTGGCTGCTGGTGTGCACGATCAGCGCCGGCCTGATCAAGATCTTCGACTCGAACCCGGCCGTCGGCTTCCTCGCCCAGGCCAACCGCTACCGCGCCGCGATCCAGGCCGGCGAGCTGATCGCGCCGTCGAAGGACGTGGGCGGGATGCACCAGATCATGTTCAACAACTACGTCAACGCCGGCCTGACCGCGCTGTTCCTGTTCGTCGTGTTGGCGGTGCTGTTCTACTCGGTCAAGGCCATCCTCAAGGCGCGCCGCAGCGCCGGGCGCACGGATCGCGAGACGGCCTACGTGGCGCTCACCGAAGAGCAGCAGAAGGTCTGGCTGTGAGCGGGACCGCACTCGTTCCGCTCGACCACTTCGCCAGGCACAAGGTCGTCTGGCGAAGGCTGGTGCAGACCGCGCGCCTGTGCTGCGGCATCCCGGACTACGACAACTACGTCCGGCACATGCTGGAGAAGCATCCGGAGCGGGAGCCGATGGATTACAAGACGTTCTTCCGCGAAAGGCAGGAGGCGCGCTTCGGCGGGCGAAACGGGTTCCGCTGCTGCTGAGGCGAAGGACCGGGAGCGGGAAAAACCTTCCCTGCTCCCGGGTGCCGGCCCCGGCGCCTACCGCCCGTCGTTTTCCCGCTGCCGTCCCAGGTGTCCGGCCGATGCCAGGGCCGTTTGCGCCTCCGCCGATGCGTCCCGGCCCGCGACCGGCAACAGGGCGATGAGCGAAGTGAGCGAGGCCAGCAGCAGCAGCGGGAACGCCGGCTGCATGTACTGCACCTCGATCGCGGGGAAGGACGACACGTCCACCAGCGCCAGCAGCGCAACCCGGCTAGCGACCAGGCACCACGCCGCAACCGCAAGCGCAGGCAGCGGCCCGAGCAGGGGCGCGAAACGCCGCTGCAGCAACGCGCGCCCGGCAAGCCAGGCAAACGCCAGCAGGCCGGCGCCGGCCAGCCACGGCAGGAGCACGCCGTAGACGCGACCGATACCAAGCCTGGCCTTCGATGCCCAGGCCGGCGCCTGTGCCGAGGGCGGGATACCTTCGCCGGTACTGTCGAAATGCAGATCGCCCGCGTCCAACGGGAAATGCCGCGCCGCGAGATGCGCCTCGTCCAGGGCGATGGTATCCACCACCTGCCCTCGCGTGAGGACCTCGAACACGCAGTCGCCGCCGGGCTGAAGCTGCAGCTGGAACCGGCGGTCGCCGGCCGCAGGATCACGGAAATGCGTGGCGACGTCCGGACTGGGAAGCCGCTTCACCTCGACGGAAGCATCGCCCGGGTCGCAGCGCATCCTGAGCCAGACGTCGTCCGGCGCGCGGAACCAGCCGGCAAGCCAGCGCTCGCGCAGTTCGTCGCCGTCCGGCACCTTCGGTTTGCCGGCGAACTCCCACATCTCCTTCACCGGCGCCAGCCGCAGGTGGCTGCGCCATCGGGATTCCGGCACGTCGCGCCACAGCAGCAGCGATCCCGCCTTCCGCAACCGCTCCGGGAGCGTCCTCCACTGCGCCGCGGTCACCCGGGGCATGAGGTCGATCGCGGTCGGCTCGCATGTCAACTTGCCCGTCCCGCACGCCACCTGCACTTCCTCCGAAAGTGCACGGTAGAACGCCGCCGCGGCATCGGGCGACTCGTAGGCCCCCAACGACGCCACGCCGTCACGCAACGCCCAGATGAACCATCCTCCCGCGTAGTCGCCACAAGTATCGGCGTAGATCCGGCAGCCGTGCCGCGTCCAGTGCCTTCCCGCGTCCTCGAGATAGGGCTGCAGCCGCGCGAAGGTCGGACTGACCGGATATACCGCCCGCCGCACCTTGCCGGGAACCGGCACGTATGCCTCCACGTCACCGACCCTGACCTGCTGCAGGCGCGAAACCGCACCGCTGAATGCCACGCCCTTGACGTCGACTGTTTCGAACCTCCCGTACTTGGTCCAGTTGGCGGTCGCAATCAATGCCAGGAAGCCTGCCGCGACCAGCGCCATCAACAGGCTTCCGGCCCCGATCCCCCGCATTCCATCGCGATTCCGCCAAACCTGCAGCGCACGCACCACCAAAAGGATCGCGATGCCCGGCAGGATCCAGATGCCATCCTCGCGGGTCGACCAGAACCAGCCCAACGTCAGGCCCGCGACCGCTGCCCAGGCCAGCCGCCCCTTGTGCGAACGCGCCAGGAACAGGAACCACAGCAGGCACGCCAACAGCAGCAGCGCCTGCGCGGCGTAGATGTTGTCGCGGATGATGCGCTGCCATTCCAGCACCATCGGATGCCATTGCAGGCCGAGGAGCAGCAGCAGCGCCAGCCACGGGCGCCCCGTCGTTCGCGAGACGGCGAACGCGAGCAGCAGGCACGCCACGCTGTACAGCAGGGCTTGCGACACCGGCAGCGGCATTCCCAAGAGATGGTTGATCGCCAGGAACAGCGGGTAACCCGCCCCCTTCATGAGCGTGAACTGGTCGTAGTCCCCCAGCCAGTGGCCGGACGCGATCGATCGGGCACGATGCCAGAACCATGCGTCGTCATGGCCGGCACCGGCAAAAATCACCGTGGGCAGATGCGCGACAAGTGCGACGAACAACGCCGTCGACAGCGCTGCCGGTCCCCAGAACCAGGCATGCCCGATGCTCCGTTTCACGCTGCTAGCCACGGATCCCTCCATGGTCGATGCATGGTGCCGATCGCCGTCGGACATACGATGCCGACATCGCCACTACGCCCGTTCCTTGCGGGCGACCAGCAGGAGGTTGCTGGGCCACAGGCACAGGGACACGCTGTCGACCCGGGCCCCGTCCACCCCGGCCTCCCGGCACAACGCCTCGAGATCGCGCCGGCCAAGGAGGTTCAGGTGCCGCTCCAGGGACAGTTCCGCGTGCCCCAGTCGACGCAACAGCGCACGGAAGGTGTCCGGGGGGAGCCAGTGGATCATCGGCAAGGCCGTATGGAACTCGACGGGGAACCAGCGGTTGGGCGTGGTGGCGAACAGGCCCTTGCGACACACCCGATACAACTCCGAAACGAATTTTGCCTGCTCGGCCGCGGATCCGACGTGTTCCAGCACCGCACTCGAATGCACCCAGTCGAAGCTGTCGTCCGGGAAAGGAAGATCCCTGCCGTCGCCGCGCACGAACCTCACGCCGGGATACTTCTCCTCGAGGAACGATGCATCGTCGATACCGCACGCCGTGATCCGGTCCTTGTACGGATACCAGGCCTCCAGGTAGTTGGAGGCCAACTGGTCCTGGTCGCTGGTCACGCCCACGTCGAGGACGGAGTCGTGCGCATCCAGGCCCTGCGAAACGAAACGTGCATACATCTTCCGGCGCATGTAGGTCGACACGCGGTCGGTGAGATTGCCGGGCCTGGCGACGTTGTATTGCGCGTTGATCCGCTTCATCGGGATGATCCCGGATGAGCTTCGGGCCGGAACACGATTCGGGAAAGTACCAGGTAGGACACGACCAGGACGACCACGCCTGAAGCCAGGAAATTGATCTCGGGGAGCACGCCGAGACGCCGCCCGGCCCAAGCCAGCGAACCGATCGCCACCGCGTTGAACCCCTGCAGCGCGCAATACCTGGCGAAGGATGGCAACGCACTTCCCCGGTGCCTGAAGGCGAAACGCTTCTGCAGCAGGAACGTCGGCAGAACGGACAGCAGCACGGCAACGAACGCGGCCAGTTCCTGCTCGATGGCGGGAACACGGACCAGGACGAGCGAGAACCCATAGTAGAGTGCGAATCCGGCGGCGCCCGAAAGCAGGAATGCCGCCTTCTGTCGCAGTCGGGGTATCCGCGGTGTCGTCACTTGACTGCAGCCGGCAGGCGAATGGCTTCAAGAAAGAACGCCGCCAGGCCCAGTTCGCCGCCCACCGCCATCAGGATGACCGACGGGATGACCCAGCGCATCGTCTGGCTGGGGTCGAGAACGCCGAAGTCGCGCGCGGCCCACAGATGCAGCGCATAGAGCGACATGGCGATGCCCGCCAGGAACAGGATCACCGCGACCACAAGGCAGCGCTCGAGCGTCAACGCCAACAGCAGGCGCCGGCCGATGCCCTCGTTCGGCAGCCAGCCGTTGCGGATCCCCATGAGTTTCGTCAGCACCGCGAACAGCACCATCTGCACACCGAGCACGGTGGCGGCGCCCGCATAGGACAGCGTGTGGATGTCGAAGTGGACGCTGCCGATGCTCAGTCCGCGCAAGCCGATGCCGACCATGGCCACGAGTCCCGCCAGGAATAACGCGGCGCCCGGCACCAGGAACAACCAGCGCGGACTGTGCAGCAGCAGGAAGCGCAGGTGCCGCCAGCCATCCCGCCAGGTGCGCAGGTGCGGCGGCCGCGAACGACCGTCGGGGCTGAGCGTGGTTGGCACCTCGCCGATGCGGTACTTCGCCAGTGAGGCCTTGACCACCATCTCGCTGGCGAACTCCATGCCAGGCGTCGACAGGCCAAGGTCGAGAATGCGGGCACGATCGAAGCCGCGCAGGCCGCAGTGGAAATCGCGTGCGTTCACGCCGAAGAACAGGCGCCCGAGGAAGCTCAGCACGGGATTTCCGAGGTACCTGTGCAGGAACGGCATGGCGCCGTCGTCGATGCCTCCCCTGAAGCGGTTGCCCATCACCAGGTCGTGGCCGTCGCGCAAGGCCTGGACGAACGGCATCAGGCGCGAGAAGTCGTAGGAATCATCGGCATCGCCCATGATGACGAAACGTCCGCGCGCCTCGCGGATGCCGCCCATCAGCGCGGCGCCGTACCCCTTCTCGGCGACCTGCACGACCCTCGCCCCCTCCGCTTCCGCAATCTGCCGCGAACCATCGCTACTGCCGTTGTCCGCGACCACGACTTCCCCGGACACGCCCGAATCGGCGAGGAAGGATCGCGCCTTGCGGATGCAGGTCGCCAGCGTCTCGGCCTCGTTGAGGCACGGCATCAGGATCGTCAGTTCCATTGTCCGTTCGTTGTCCATGACTGCTTCATTCTGACGTCGTCGGGTAGAAAACGCGCGTGGGTCAGGCCCCGGCCATCGCGCGCAGGACCAGGCCGAGGAAGTAGGCGATCACCGTTCCGGTCGCATAGCCGAGCGTGCCCAGCAGCACCCCCACGGGCGCCAGGGTCGGGTGGAACGCCGCCGCGATCACCGGCGCGGACGCCGCGGCGCCGATGTTGCCCATCGAGCCGACGCCGAAGTAGAACAGCGGCGCCTTGACCAGCTTCGCCGCGTACCAGATGACCGTCACGTGCACGCCCATCCAGATCGTGCCGATCAGCAGCAGTTCGGGGCGGTTGGCGAGCTTGAGGAAGTCCATCTGCATGCCGATGCAGGCGATCAGGAAATACAGGAACACCGTGCCGACCCTGGACGCACCCACGTTCTCCAGCGCGCGCACGCGGGTGAAGCTGAGCAGCAGGCCGCCGAGCGTGGACAGCACCACGATCCAGACGAAGGGCGCGTCGAGGCTGAACTGCGACGACCACGGCGCGTTGGCCTTGAACCAGGCCGCCGCGGGGTTGGCGATGGCGTGCGCCGTGGCGACGATGCCGAAGGCCCAGCCGACGATCATCATCAGGTCGGCCAGCGTCGGGATGCGCGCGTTCGCGGCCTCGTAGGCGGCGATGCGCTGCTTCATGTCGTCCAGCGCGCGGGTGTCGGCGCCGCTGCGCCGGTCGATCCGATCCGCGCGGTTGGCCAGGAACAGCAGGGTCGCCATCAGCAGGCTGGCCAGCGCCACGTCGACCACGGCGAACTGGCCGAACAGGGTGGCGTCGACCTCGTAGATCTCACGGATCGCGACCATGTTCGCGCCGCCGCCGATCCAGCTGCCCGACAGCGCGGCCATGCCCTTCCAGGTGTCGCCGGCGACCGCCGCCGGCCAGAACCACTCCATCAGCTGGAACGACACGATCGCGCCCAGGCACACGCCCGCCGTGCCCATGACGAACACGAACAGCAGCTTCGGCCCCAGCTTGAGGACGCCCTTGAGGTCGATCGACAGCGTCAGCAGCACCAGCGCCGCCGGCAGCAGCACGCGGCTGGCGATGAAGTAGAGCTGGCTGCCCTCGCCGTCGATCAGCCCGGCGGTGTTGTAGAACGCCGGCACGAAATAGCACAGCAGCAGCGCCGGCACCCAGGCGAAGAACTTCTTCCAGAACGGCGTCGGCCCGCTGGCGAGCCAGAAGATCATGCCGAGCGTGGCGGCGATGAGGCCGAACACGACGATGTCGTTGCTGATGATCGCGGGTTCGGATGCCGCTGCTTCGATTGCCATCCCGTGAATTCTCCGGTTGTGGTGCGCGCCGCAGGAGCGCCTTCAGGCGCGATGCTTTCAGGGCAAAAGCGTCGCGCCTGGAGGCGCCCCTACAGGGATAATGGCTATTGGCCGATGTGCTGCTTGAGCCAGGCGTTGACGGTGTCGTGCCAGAGCACGCTGTTGTGCGGCTTGAGCACCCAGTGGTTCTCGTCCGGGAAGTACAGCAGCTTCGACTCGATGCCCTTGCGCTGCAGCGCGGTGAACGTCGACAGGCCCTGGTCGACCGGCACGCGGTAGTCCTTCTCGCCCTGCACCACCAGCATCGGCACCTTCCACTCGGCGACGTGGTTGACCGGGTTCCACTTCTCGTAGTTCTGCGGCTTGTCGAACGGCGTGCCGCCGTTCTCCCATTCGGTGAACCACAGTTCCTCGGTGACGTAGCCCATCGAGCGTGTATCGAACACGCCGTCGTGGTTGACCAGGCACTTCCACGGCGACGCACCGCTGCGTTCGAACCAGTTGCCGGCGATCCAGTTGATCATGTAGCCGCCGTAGCTGGCGCCGAGCGCGCAGGCCCGGTCGCCGTCGAGGAACGCATACTTGTCCTGCGCCGCGGCCCAGCCATTCTGCAGGTCGACCAGCGGCTTGCCGCCCCAGTCGCCGCTGATGGCGTCGGTGAAGGCCTGGCCGTAGCCGGTGGAGCCGTGGAAATCGATCATGACCACGGCATAGCCCTGCCCCGCGTAGGTCTGCGGGTTCCAGCGGTAGCTCCAGCCGTTGCCGAAGCTGCCCTGCGGGCCGCCGTGGATCAGGAATGCGACCGGATACTTCCCGCCTTCGGCATAGTTCCACGGCTTGACCACGTAGCCGTGGACGGTCTCGCCGCCCGCGCCCTTGAACGAGAACTGCTCGAAGGCGCCGAACGTCGCGTCGGGCACGCGCTCGGCCGCGGTCGGAGTGATCTGGCGCAGGTTCTGCCCGTCGGGCGAGGCCGTGTACAGCACGTCGCCGGTGTCGATCGCGTTGCGCGTGAGCGCGAGCGTGTCGCCGGCCAGCACGTACGACGACACCGTGCCGTCACCAACCAGTTCGGTCGCCTCGCCGCTGGCGAGGTCGATGCGGAACAGCGGATACTCGCCGACGCTCTGCGCCGCGGCGTACAGGCTGTTGCCGTCCTTCGCCACGGCGAGGCTGCTGGGCGAGCGGTCCCACCGCGGCGCGACTTCGCGCGCCTGGCCGCTGGCCAGGTCCAGCGCCATGATCGCGTAGCGGTCGGCCTCGAAGCCCGGGCGTTTCATCGCGCGGTAGTACAGGGTCGAACCGTCCGCGCTGAACACCGGACCGGTGTCCCAGGCCTTGTTCGCCTCGGTAAGGTTGGCGGGCGCGCCGCCGTCGAGCGGCAGGCGGTAGAGGTCGAAATTGGTCGACCATGGCTCTTCGCGACCGGCCACGCGGATGCTGGCGACGATGCTGCCGCCGTCCGGCGCCCAGGCGTACTCGCTGGCGTCGCCGAACGGCTTGGAAGGCACGTCGCCGTCGAGCGCACCACTGATCCCGCGCGCAGCCGCGACCGGTTTCGCCTTCGCGCCAACGGGCAGGTCGGCGACGAACAGCCGGCTGCGACGCCCGTCCTTCCAGGTATCCCAGTGGCGCACGAACAGTTGGTCGTAGACCACGCCGCTGGCCTTCTCGCCCTTGCGCGCGTCGAGCTGTTTCTGCGTGCAGGCGAAGTCGTCGGCGCAGTCTGCGAACGTGTCGGCACTGAACGCGATGCGCTTGCCGTCGGGCGAGAGCTGGTAGCTGCCGACGTCGAGCGCGAACGCGGTCAGCTGCGTTGGCTGCCCGCCGGCCACCGCCATTGCGTAGAGCTGCTGCGTGCCGTCCTTCGCGCTGAGGAAGTAGACGGTCGTGCCATCGGGCGAGAATGCCGGCGAGTTGACGTTCCAGCCCTCGGGCGTGATGCGCCTGGGGGGCGCCATGTCGCGCGTGAGCAGGTTGCGCGCGTACAGCGCGGTCGTCGCCTTGAGCTCGGCGTCGACGCTGCGCTGCGCAAACACGACCACGCCGCCATCGGGCGACAGCGCCGGCGAGGAAACGCGGTCGAGCTTGACCAGGTCGCGGACATCGAAACCACGCGCATCGGCCAGCGCCGGCAGCGCGGCCAGCAGGCACATCGGCAACAGGGCGTGTCGCAGCATCATCAGGCCACTCCGGAAAGGAAAGGCCCGATGGTAGGCGCTAACGCAGACCCGGCGCAAAGCCCATCGGACATGGTCGGTGATCGCGCCTGAAGGCGCTCCTGCAGGCGTGGAAACCCCTGTAGGAGCGCCTTCAGGCGCGACCACGATCGCAAGGCCCGTCAGCCCGACACGGCCTCCGGCTGCGCCTTCTTACCGGTCCGGTACAGGTACCAGCCGACCAGCGCCAGCACCGCCAGCCCGATCCACTGGTTGAAGTGCAGCGATTCGGGCAGCGCCAGCACGTCGCGGTTCTCTGTGGCCCAGATCGGCACCGCGATCGCGATGCCCATCAGCGCCTCGCCGGTGATCAGGCCCGCGGCGAACAGCACGCCGGGGCGATGCACGCGCTCCCTGGCCTCGTCGTCGGCGTTGGTGACCTTGTGCCAGCGCTCGACGAAATGCGCGAGCAGGCCGCCCAGGAAGATCGGCAGCATCAGCTCCAGCGGCAGGTAGATGCCGATCGCCGCCGCCAGCACCGGCACGCGGAACTTCGCGCCGCGCGCCTTGAGCCATTCGTCGACGGCGATGATCGCCGCGCCCACCAGCGCGCCCAGGCCGATCATGCCCCACGGCAGCTTGCCGCCGAACATGCCCTGGGCCACCGACGCCATCAGCGTGGCCTGCGGCGCCGACAGCGGGTTCGGGTGTTCCGCGGTCGGCGGACCGATGCCATAGGCCTGCGCCAGCAGGTTCAGCACCGGCGCCATGATCAGCGCGCAGGAGAACGCGCCGATGCCGAGCATCAGCTGCTGCTTCCACGGCGTCGCGCCGACAATGTAGCCGGCCTTGAGGTCCTGCAGGTTGTCGCCGCCGACCGCCGCCGCGCAGCAGACCACCGCGCCGATCATGATCGCGGCGACCGCGCCGATCTCCGAATCGCGGCCGAGCAGCCCCAGCAGCACCAGCGAGGCGAACAGAATGGTGGCGATGGTGATGCCCGACACCGGGTTGTTCGACGAACCGACCAGGCCGGCGAGGTAGGCCGACACCGATACGAACAGGAAGCCGGCGACGATCATGATGATCGTCATCGGGATGCTGACGTGCCACAGGCCGGTGATCGCCTGGTACAGCGCCAGCAGCGGGATCACGAACAGCACCAGCGCGATCAGCATCCACTTCATCGGCAGGTCGCGCTCGGTCTCGGCGACGAACTCGCCGCTGCCCTTGCGCGCGGCCGCGATGCCGCTGCGGATGCCCGACACCAGCGACTTGCGCAGCGAGAACAGCGTCCACACGCCGCCGACCAGCATCGCGCCGACGCCGAGGTAGCGGATCTTCGCCGACCAGATCGCGAACGCGGTGTCTTCCGCGCCGGCGCCGGCCACCGCCGCGGCAAGCGTTGGATCGCTGTCGAGGAAGAACGCCTGGTACAGCGGGATCGCGATATGCCACGACAGCACCGCGCCCGACAGCACCACGATGCCGATGTTCAGGCCGACGATGTAGCCCACGCCGAGCAGCGCCGGCGACAGGTTGGTGCCGAGGTAGGCCAGGCCCTTGCCGTTGGCGAGGAAGCCCGCCTGCGCCCATGTCTCGGGGATCAGGCGCAGGCCGCTGCCCGAGGCCAGCTTCACCACGCCGCCGATCGCGGCCGAGATGCCGAGGATCTTCAGGCCCGGACCGGGGTTGTCGCCGGCCTTGAGCACTTCCGCCGCTGCCTTGCCCTCCGGGAACGGCAGCGGGTCCTCGACGATCATCGTGCGCCGCAGCGGCACCGAGAACAGCACGCCGAGCAGGCCGCCGAGGCCGGCGATCGCCAGCACCCAGGAATAGCGGAAGTCCTGCCAGTAGCCGAGGATGATCAGCGCCGGGATGGTGAAGATCACGCCGGCCGCGATCGACGATCCCGCCGATGCGCCGGTCTGCACGATGTTGTTCTCGAGGATCGTGCCGCCGCCGAGCAGCCGCAGCACGCCCATCGACACCACCGCCGCCGGGATCGCCGTGGCGACGGTCAGGCCCGCGAACAGGCCGAGGTAGGCGTTGGCCGCGGACAGCACCATCGCCAGGATGATGGCGAGCAGCACGGCGCGGAAGGTCAGCTGCGGGATGCCTTTCTCGGCCATTTCGTGGTTCCGGACAGCGGGAGGATGCGCCACGCTAGCGACCGGCGCCGGGCAAGTCCAGCGTCGGCCGGGGCACGGGCCCGCGGAAGCGGGCCACGGCCTAGGCGCGTCAGCGTGCCCCGGAGCCGATGTGGGTGTCGAGGAACCGGAGCAGCCGGGTATAGAACTCGCGCCGGTGTGCGATTTCGTAGAAGCCGTGACCCTCCTTGGGGTAGTACAGCGCTTCGACGGTGCCGCCCGTGCGCTTGAGGGCCGCCTCCATGCGCTTCGTGTGCTCGATCGGGGCGATGAAATCCTCCCCGCCGGCAGCCAGCAGCACCGGCACCTTGATCTCGGCGGCGCGCAGGTTTGGCGAGACCGTCTGCAGCGCCGCTGCATCGTTGCCCACCCATTCGCGACTCCAGGTCGCGATCGAGCGGTTGTGCCTGGAATCCTCGCGCTGCATCAGCGGCAGGTCGTACACGCCGACGTAGCCGATCGCGCAACGGTACAGATCCGGCTCGCGCACGGTGCCCATCAGCGCGGCATAGGCGCCGTAGCTGGCCCCGTAGATGCAGATGCGATTGGGGTCGGCGATCCCCTCGCCGATCGCCCAGCGAGTCGCGTCGGTCACGTCGTCCTGCATGGTGCCGCCCCACTGGCGAGCGCCGGCCAGGCGGAATGCGCGCCCGTAGTTGCCCGAGCCGCGGAAGTTCACCTGCAGCACCGCGTACCCCGCGGCGGCCAGGAGCTGCGCATCGGAATCGAAGCCCCAGGCATCGAAGATATCGAAAGGACCGCCGTGCGGCATCACCACCATCGGCATCGCCTTGCTGGCGGCGCCGGCCGGGGCGGTGATGAAGCCGTGCAGGGTGAGTCCATCGCGTGACTTGAGCTCGATCGGACGCATCGGCAACATGCGCTCTGACTCGATCTGCGCATCGCGCGCGACGATCATGTTGGCGTGCATGCCCCTGGTGTCGAACAGGTAGAACGATCCGGGGTCGACATCACTCTCCGCCACTACCACCCGCCACCTGCCATCGCGCGAGCTCGAGCGCGTGACCGCGCGTGCGCCCGGGAACGAACGCTGCAGGGTCTGCTGCAGGCGCGCCTCGTCCGTCTGTTCGTCGAAGAAGGACAGGCGCGATCTGGCGCCGAAGTACCAGGCGCCGATCGGACGCTTCCAGCCGTCGAGGAATACCGGGCGGGGATCGACGACGGCGTCGCCGGCCACGTCCTTGCGCTCGCCCGTGCGCGTGTCCAGCGCCACGATGCGGTCCGGCCCGCTGGGCTGCGACACCCGCAGATAGGCGGTGACATCGTCCTCGGCGAAGCCGAGCGGCACCTCGATCCGGTTGCTCTCGCGCTGCTGGTTGACCGGCTCCCACTCGGACTGGTCGTCCTTGCGATGGAACAACTGGCTCTGGTTGTCCGACATCCAGCCCACGGCGAAGCGCACCCGGCCCTGGCTGTCGGTCACGAAATCGGCGTTCGCCACCGGCGCCGAGGTGACCCGTGTCCGCCGGCCGTCATACACGTTCATCCGCTCGACGCGGGAGTACGGATCCTTGCCGAGCGACCGGATCGACACCAGTACCTGCTTGTCGTCATCGTGGAGGGGATCCACCAGGTAGGCCGCCAGATCGCCCTCCCTTCCTCCCCCGATCTTGCTGCCGAACTGCGCCCCGGTCACGCGATATCCGACCAGCAGTTTCTTGCGGCTGCCGTCGGCGTCCACCGCATAGAGTTCGCCGGTCGGCACCGGGTCGTCGCGCGTGCCGAACGTCTCGGCCAGCGACATCACCAGCCGCTCGTCGTTCACCCACCAGAAGTCCTGCACGTGCGTATTGCGCCAGAAGCGCATGTTCGACAGCACTTCGTTGTTGCCGCGCCGCGTCACCATGAGTCCCGTCTGGCCGTCCACGCGCACCGACATCGCCAGGTACTCTCCGGTCGGCGAGATCTTGATGTCGCGGACGCCGCCTTCCTCGATGAAGGTGTCCAGTTGCTGCGGCGTGATCCCGAATCCCGCCAACGGCGCGCATAGCGCCAGGCACGCGGCCAGGATGGCCCCGATACGCATCCCCATGTCCCTGCCCCCTCGAACAGACGTCCTGCCCCCGGCGTGGGGGATGACGCACTCCCGCGTCGGGGAGTGAAGCTACACCAGAATCGCGTCCAGCGCAGCCTGCCAAGCGGGAAGATGCACGCCGAAATCCCGCTGCAGCCGTGCGCAGTCCAGGCACGAATAGGCAGGTCGGCACGCCGGAGTCGGATACTCGGCCGTGGTGATCGCGGTCATCGTCGGCCTGCGGGTCAGCAGGCCCAACCCGTGCGCGCGATCGACGATGGCGCTGGCGAAGCCATGCCAGCTGGTTTTGCCGGTCGCGGTGAGGTGCCAGGTGCCGGACACGCGCGGCGACTGCGCCAGGACCGTCGCGGTAACGTCGGCGACCAGCGCGGCGGGGGTCGGGCTGCCGAACTGGTCGGCCACGACGCGCAGTTCCTCGCGCTCCCGCGCAAGCCGCAGCATGGTCCGCAGGAAGTTGCTGCCATGGACGGCGTAGACCCAGGCGGTGCGGAAGATCATGTGGTGGGCGGCGCTGGCGCGGATCGCATCTTCGCCAGCCAGCTTGCTTTCGCCATAGACGCCCAGCGGGGCGGTCGGATCGTCCTCGCGGTACGGCCTGCGTTCGCTACCATCGAAGACATAGTCGGTGGAGTAGTGGACCAGCCGCGCGCCGACGTGTGCGCAGGCATCGGCCAGCGCTGCGGGGGCCTCGGCATTTGCCCGGAACGCTGCGGCCCGCTCGGACTCGGCCCGGTCCACCGCGGTGTAGGCCGCGGCATTGACCACCACGTCGGGCGCCAGGCGTTCGACCAGTCCGCGCAGGCCGGCCGGCTGGTCGAAGTCGGCGCGTTCGCAGGCTCCGCCGTCGAGCCGTCCGTCACGGGTACCACAGGCCACCGCGCCGAGAGGGGCGAGCGCGCGACGCAGTTCGTGCCCGACCTGACCGTTCGCGCCGAGCAGCAGCAGCTTCATGCCGCGAAGATCGGGAGGCGTTCAGGCGGCACGTCCGCGAGGAAGGGCGCCTTCGCGTCCTTGGCCGACAGCACGGGTTCGGCGATCGGCCAGTCGATCGCCAGCCCGGCGTCGTTCCAGCGGATGCTTGCGTCGGCGTCAGGATCGTAGGTCGCGGTGCACAGGTAGCTGAACAGTGCGCGTTCGCTCAGCACGACGAAGCCGTGCGCGAAGCCCTCCGGGATCCAGAAGTGGCGCTTGTTCTCCGCGCTCAGCAGCACCGCGGCCCACTTGCCGAAATGCGGCGAACCGCGGCGGATGTCGACCGCCACGTCCCACACCTCGCCTTCGAGCACCGACACGTACTTGCCCTGAGGATTCGGCCACTGGTAGTGCAGGCCACGCAGCACGCCCCTGGCCGACGAGGACACGTTGCCCTGCACGAAGACCGGCGACAGGCCGTTCGCCGCGAGCTTGTCGCGGTTGAACGACTCGAAGAAGAAGCCGCGATCGTCGCCGAAGACCTTAGGCTCGAGGACGACGCAACCGGGGAGATCGGTTTCGACCAGCTTCACGGCACGAACCCGCGTTCCCCGAGGCCCAGCAGGTACTGGCCGTAGCCGTTCTTCGCCAGCGGCCTCGCCAGCGCCTCGAGCTGCGCCTCGTCGATCCAGCCGTTGTTCCAGGCGATCTCCTCGGGGCAACAGACGCGCAGGCCCTGGCGCGCCTCGATGGTCTCGATGTAGTTCGAGGCCTCGAGCAGCGACTGGTGGGTGCCGGTGTCGAGCCAGGCATAGCCGCGGCCCAGTCGCTCCATATGAAGTTCGCCCTGTTCGAGGTAGCAGCGGTTGAGGTCGGTGATCTCCAACTCGCCGCGAGATGACGGCTTGAGCGACGCGGCGAAATCGCTGACCCGGCCGTCGTAGAAATACAGGCCGGTCACCGCGTAGTTCGAACGAGGCTTCGCCGGCTTCTCCTCCAGGCCGATCACGCGGCCGGCGCCGTCGAACTCGGCGACGCCATAGCGCTCGGGATCGGACACCCAGTAGCCGAACACCGTCGCACCATCCTCGCGCGCATCCGCGCGCTTGAGCATCGCGGTCAGGCCCGGGCCATGGAAAATGTTGTCACCGAGCACGAGGCAGCTTGGCGCGCCGTCAAGGAAATCACGACCGATCAGGAAGGCCTGCGCGAGGCCGTCCGGGCTCGGCTGCACCGCGTATTCGAGCCTCATGCCCCACTGCGACCCGTCGCCGAGCAGCGTCTTGAACAGCGCCTGCTCGTGCGGGGTGTTGATGATCAGCACTTCGCGGATGCCCGCCAGCATCAGCACGCTGAGCGGGTAGTAGATCATCGGCTTGTCGTAGACCGGCAGCAGCTGCTTGCTGATCGCCTGCGTGATCGGGTACAGGCGCGTGCCTGAGCCACCGGCGAGAATGATGCCCTTCCGCGCCGTCATGCAGCCGCTCCGATGCGTTCCAGACGGTAGCTGCCGTCGAGCACGCGCTGCACCCAGCCCTGATTGGCGAGGTACCAGTCCACGGTTTCGGCGATCCCTTGCTCGAAGGTGTACTTCGGCTCCCAGCCGAGCTCGTCGCGCAGCTTGGAGGCATCGATCGCATAGCGGCGGTCATGGCCCGGACGGTCGGCGACATGGGTGATCTGCGACTCGCGTGGCTGGCCATCCTCCCGCGGACGGCGCGCGTCCAACAGCGAGCAGACCGTCTTCACCACCTCGATGTTCTGCTTCTCGGCGTTGCCGCCGACGTTGTAGGTCTCGCCCACGCGACCCTTCGCGAGCACCGTGCGGATCGCCTCGCAGTGGTCGGCCACGAACAGCCAGTCGCGCACCTGCCTGCCGTCGCCGTAGACCGGCAGCGGTTCGCCAGCCAGCGCCTTGGCGATGACCAGCGGGATGAGCTTCTCGGGGAAGTGGTATGGCCCATAGTTGTTCGAGCAGTTGGTGGTCAGCGTCGGCAGGCCGTAGGTGTGGTGGAAGGCGCGGACCAGGTGGTCGGACGCGGCCTTCGAAGCCGAATAGGGCGAATTGGGCGCATACGGCGTGGTCTCGCTGAACCGGCCGGTCTCGCCGAGCGTGCCGTAGACCTCGTCGGTGGAGACGTGCAGGAAGCGGAACGCATCGCGCGCGCCGCCTTCCAGCGACTTCCAGTAATCGCGCACCGCCTCCAGCAGCGCCAGCGTGCCGACGACATTGGTCTGCACGAACGCCGCAGGGCCATCGATCGAACGGTCGACGTGGCTTTCGGCGGCGAAGTTCACGACCGCCTCGGGGCGGTGGTCGCCCAGCAGGCGCGCGACCAGCCCGCGGTCGCCGATGTCGCCGTGCACGAAGACGTGGTCCGGGTTGCCCTGCAGGCTTGCCAGCGTGTCGGGATTGCCCGCGTAGGTCAGCGCGTCGAGGTTCGCAACGCGCACGCCGCGCGCCACCGCGTCGATGACGAAATTGCCACCGATGAAGCCGGCTCCGCCGGTCACCAGCCAAGTCGGCACGAAACCTCCTGCATGTCGCTCGTTTGCCGGACGGGCAACCCGTCAGAACGGAATGTCGTCGTCCGAAAAGTCGTCGGCCGGGGCCGGCTGGCGGCTCGGCGCCGACTGCGGGCGCGGCGCGGATTCGGGCCGCTGCTGGCGCGGGCCTCGCTCGTAGGAGCCGCCGCCGCTGGCGTCGCCGCCACCGCGGCCGCCGAGCATCTGCATCTCGTCGGCGATGATATCGGTGGAGTACTTCTCCACGCCGTCCTGCCCGGTGTACTTGTCGTAGCGGATCGAGCCCTCGACGTAGACCTGCGAGCCCTTGCGCAGGTATTCGCCGGCGATCTCGCCGAGCTTGCCGAAGAACACCACGCGATGCCACTCAGTCCGTTCCTGGGTATTGCCGTCGCGGTCCTTGCGCACGCTGGTGGTCGCCAGGCTGATGCGGGTGACCGCCATGCCGCCCTGGGTGTACTTGACGTCCGGATCGTTGCCGAGATTGCCGACAAGGATCACCTTGTTGATGCCACGGGCCATTGCGTTCCTCGGGTGTCGCCGGCGTGCCCGGCGAGGGACATTGGATTATAGCCCGCGGGGCCGGGCCATCGGACCCTGCCCTGCGGCCGCGTAGGATTCCGCCTCACGGGCGCTGCGCTGGGCTTCGTATAATCGGCCGTTCATCTTCCCCGGATCGTCCATGGCCGCCCCCTCCCCCGCCGCGCCCGGCCTCGACCTGCCCGCCATCCAGGCCCTGGCCGCCGCCGACATGGCCGCCATCGATGCCCTGATCCGGCGCCGGCTGGCCTCGGACGTGGTCCTGGTCAACCAGATCGCCGAGCACATCGTCTCCGCCGGCGGCAAGCGGCTGCGGCCGATGCTGGTGGCGCTGGCAGGCCGCGCGACCGGCGCCCTCACCGCCGAACACCACCAGCTCGCGGCGATCATCGAGTTCATCCATACCTCGACCCTGCTGCACGACGACGTGGTCGACGAATCCGACCTGCGCCGCGGCCGCAGCACCGCCAACGCGCTGTGGGGCAATGCGCCGAGCGTGCTGGTGGGCGACTTCCTGTACTCGCGCAGCTTCCAGCTGATGGTCGAGCTCGACCGCATGGAGGTGATGCGGATCCTCGCCGACACCACCAACCGCATCGCCGAGGGCGAGGTGCTGCAGCTGCTGCACGTACGCAATCCCGACATCGACGAGGCCGCCTACCTCAACGTGATCGAGCGCAAGACCGCGGTGCTGTTCGCCGCCGGCACCCAGCTCGGCGCGCTGGCCTCGGGCGCCGACGTCGCCACCCAGCGCGCGCTGTACGACTACGGCATGCAGCTCGGCTATGCCTTCCAGATCGCCGACGACGTGCTCGACTACAGCGCCGACGCCGATGCGCTGGGCAAGCACCTCGGCGACGACCTCGCCGAGGGCAAGGCCACCCTGCCGCTGATCCACGCGATGGCCCAGGCCGACGACGCGACGCGCGCGCGGCTGCGCGCGATCGTCGAGCAGGGCGATGCCGAAGCGATGCCGGAGGTCCTGGCCGCGATCGCCGCCGCCGGCAGCCTCGGCTACAGCCGCGAGCGTGCCCGCGACTACGCCGCCGCGGCCGAGGCCGCGCTGGCGCCGCTTCTGGAAAACGAAGCCGTCGCCGCGCTGCGCGGCCTTGCGCGCTACGCGGTGGAGCGCGGGTACTGACCGGTTGCTGTGAAAGGTGGCAGCGGACGCAGGGACCCATGCCAATCCGCAAACCGAATGCGAAATGGTGTAGGAGCGGCTTCAGCCGCGACCCTTCGAACGTGAGGGGTCGCGGCTGAAGCCGCTCCTACGCCACATCGCGCACCTGGATCGCAAGCCGGCATCAGTCGTCGCCGAAGACCTCGTCGAAGAAGCCGTCCATCATCCGGTAGGCGCGCCTGGCCGCGCGCTCGTCGTAGCGGCAGTTGCTGGCCGGATCGTTGCCTGCCGCCGGCTCGGCGAAGCAGTGCACCGCGCCGCTGAAGTCCACGAACTGCCAGTCGGCGCCGGCGCCGTCCATTTCCTTCCCCAAGGCGGCGATGTCGGCATCGGTCACCGCCTGGTCGTCGGCGCCGTTGAGCACCAGTACCGGTGCGGCGACCCTGGCGGCGGTCTGCGATTTCGCGCCCGGCGCAAGGCCGCCGTGCAGGCTGACCACGCCGGCCACGTCGGCGCCGCTGCGCGCAAGCTCCAGCGCCGCCGAACCGCCGAAGCAGAAGCCGAATGCGCCGATCCGGTCCGCGCGCAGCGGCGCGGTGCCGGCCTGCGCCTTCAGCGTGTCCACGGCCGCCTGCATGCGCGCGCGCAGGGGCGCGCGATCCTCGCCGCGCAGGGCACCCGCCAGCTTGCCGGCCTCGTCGCTGTCCTTCGGCCGGTTGCCCTTGCCGTAGACGTCGGCGACCAGCACCACGTAGTCGTCGCCGGCGATCGCCCTCGCCCGCTCCAGCGCCTCGTCGGTGACGCCCATCCAGTTCGGCACCATGACCAGGCCCGGACGCGCGTCGTCGTTCGCATCGTCGTAGACCAGGTAGCCGCCGAAGGCGTCCTCGCCCACGCTCCATTCGAGCGGCACGGTCTTCATCGCGGCGGTGGCCGGCGCCGAGCACAGCGTGGCCAGGAGCAGTGCGGACGAGATGGCGGAACGGCGCATGGCGGATTCCCGGTTCAGAGGGGACACCAGCCTAGCGCAAGGGCGTTGGAGCGGCATGAAACCGGGGCGCTCGGGGCGGGATTGCTGGCGCCGTGGTGGCCGGAAAATCAGCCGATGCCCATCCCCTGGATCGCAGCGATCGCCTCCGGATCGAACCCCGCCAGCTCGGCGAAGTGGCGCCCGCGCTCGGCATAGTCGCGATACGCGCCGAAGCTCGGTGCACCTGGAGACAGCAGCACCACGCCCTCGCCCGCCAGCAGCGAATCCGCCTGCGCGACCGCATCGGAGAGATCCGCCGCCTGTCGAAGCGTGAAGCCCGCTTCATCCACCACGCCTGCCAGCAGCGCATGGATGCGCGGCCCGTTCTGCCCCATCGTCACGATCGCCGCCGGCGGCTGCGCGCGCACGCCATCGGCGAACGCCTGCCAGTCGAGCCCACGGTCGTGGCCGCCGACCAGGATCGCGACGCGGCGCCCGCGGAACACGTCCAGCGCCGCCAGGCTCGCGTGCGGCGTGGTGCTGATCGAATCGTTGACGAAGGTGATGCCCTCGCGCGTGCCGAGCACCTGCAGCCGGTGCGGCAGCGGCCGGAACGTCGCCGCGTGCGGCACCAGCGCGGCCGCATCGAGGCCCAGCGCCTCGATCGCGGCCAGCACGCCGCAGAGGTTGCCGCGGTTGTGGCGGCCCGGCAGGGGAATGTCGCGCGCGTCGAGGACTTCCCGGCCACCACGCCACAGCACGTCGCCGCGCAGGTGCCAGCCCGCCGTATCACCGAACCAGCGCACCTCGCTGTCGGGCAGCGAAAGCGCGGCCAGCGTCGGATCGTCGGCGTTGAGTACCGCGACGCGCGGCTTCGCCCCGGTGAGCAGCGACAACTTGTCCTCGACGTAGCGTGCCTCGCTGCCGTGCCAGTCGAGGTGTTCGGGAAACACGTTGGTGACGACGGCGACCTCCGGCCGCACGCCGCTGCGCGCGACGTCGCGCGTCTGGTAGCTCGAAAGTTCGACCACCCAGAACGCCGCCTCGCCGTCGAGCAGTTCCAGCAGCGGCTGCCCGATGTTGCCGGCCAGCGCGGTGCGATGCCCGCCGGCGCGCAGCAGGTGCGCCAGCAGCGCCGACGTGGTGCTCTTGCCCTTGGTGCCGGTGACGCAGATCGTGCGCGCATCCGGGCGCGCGGCGAACCACAGCGTCGTACCACCGATGAACCGCGTGCCGCGTTCCGCCGCCGCCAGCGCCTCGGGACGGTACGGGCTGATCCCGGGCGACTTGATGACGACGTCGAACGCCGACAGCCGCTCGGCAGTCACCTCAGTCTCGATGACCAGCGCCTCATCCCCCAGCGCCCGCGCCTCGTCCGCTTCCGCAGCCGTACAGAACAGTGTCAGCCGCGCGGGAAACCGCTCTCCCGACTCCCGACTCCCGACTCCCGACTCCCGTGCGGCGCGCAGCGCCGCATACCCCGCCCGCCCCTCACGCCCCCAGCCCCAGAGCGCGACGCGCCGTCCGGCGAGCGCGGCGATGCTATCGGGCGAACCGCGCACGCAGGCCTTCCCACAGCGGCGCCGGGATGCCGTGTTCCTCATCGATCGCGAGCAGCGCCTCGACGTTCACTTCACCGTCACCGAGCTGCGGCGCGATCTCGCGGTTGAAGCGCGCCACGATCGCGTCCTCGCGCCATTCCGGGCGCGCGCCCAGCGCCGCCATCGCCGCGCGCGATTCCCTGCCCTCGCCGACGCATTCAAAGGGCTTGTGGTCGCGGTATTCCAGCAGCGCATCGAAGCCCGGCACCTGCGCGGCGTCATCGAGCAGGTTGCGGCCGAAGATGCCGACCAGGCGCGGCTTGGGCATGAACGGCGCCAGCGCGAGGAACACGAAGTGGCACTTCGGGCAGACGCCGCACCAGCGGTTCACCGGGCGCTCGCCGAGCAGGTGGAAGTTGCGGTTGCAGCTGGAGAAATGGGCGTCGTACCGGTCGGTCTTCGCGAACTGGCGCGCGACCGCGAGTTCGCTCAGCGGGCGCAGCAGCGAGTAGTACGACAGATCCGCGGCGACATGCGTGCGCAGGTGGCCGGCGAACGCGCGCTCGAACGCCCAGCCCTTCGACCACTGGTGGTTCACTTCGCCCGTGCCCTCGATCAGGCTGCCGTAGCTGGCCGAGCGCTCGTTGGAGAACACCACCTGGTCCACGCCCAGCACCACGGCGGCGAAGGCCATGATCGCCGAGTTCACCGCGGTCACCGGGATGTGGCCGTTCCACGCGCCCTGGCGGTTGTAGTCGAACAGCTCCGGCGCCAGCTGGCGGCCGATGTTGAGCGTCGACAGGCCGGTGCGTTCGGCGCAGGCGCGGATCAGCTGCGAGCCGCCGATCCAGGTCACCGTCTGTTCGACGCCGAGCGCGCGCAAGGCCTCGATGCTGACCAGGGAATCCTTGCCGCCGCCGATGGCTACGAGGGCGCGTCCAGCAGATGCCCTATCGGCATCTGCTGCGCCCTCGTAGGCCCGGCCATGGATGGCCGGGCGGGACGATCCGAAGCCGATATCGTCGCGCCATGGATGGCCGCCGTTCGCTTCAACCGGAAACTTGATGCGACCATGCAGGTCCAGCCCGTTGCGGTAGGCGAACTCACCGAGGCCGTGGACATAGACGTCTTCGAGCAGCGCAGCGGTCCCGGCATCGATGCCATAGCCTTCGATCCGGATCCCGCGCGGTACCGCGGCCTTGTAGTAGCTCACGCCCGCGATCAGGTGCAGCAACTCCAGCGCGCGCTCCGCCGCAACCGCTCGCGCGCCCTCCAGCACGAACGGCGCACCCGGCAGCGTCACCGTCTCGACCAGCTCCGGGCCGTCGTCGAATGCGTAGATCAGCTGCGCCACGCCGGTCGCGGCATCGAAGCCGCAGCGGACGAAGCGGAACGCGCGGATCGCGTCGCGGTCGAAGGCCACGGCCGTCATTCCAGCACGTCCTCGCGCGGCAGGCCGCGCAGGTTGTAGGTGTTCGCCATGACGAAGCCGTAGGCGCCGGCGTCGGCGACCAGGGCCACGTCGCCGTCGAGGGTCGCCGCGGGCAGCAGGCGCCGCTGGCCCAGCACGTCGCCGGATTCGCAGATCGGCCCGACCACGTCGCAGGCCATGTCCGCAGGCTCATCAAGTCGCGACAGGTTGTGGATGCCGTGCCAGGCCTCGTACAGCGCGGGACGCATCAGCGCGTTCATGCCGGCGTCGAGGCCGACGCGGCGCACGCCCTGCTTCTCGACCACCTGGGTGACCTGCGCCAGCAGCACGCCGGCCTCGGCCACGAGATAGCGCCCCGGCTCGATCGCCAGCCGGTAGCGCGGCCATGCCGCCTTGATCTCGGCCAATCCTTCCGCCCACGCGGCCACGTCGAACGGCAGGTCGTCGGGCTTGTAGGGAATGGTCAGGCCGCCGCCGATGTCGATGGTGTCGACCGTGCCGATGCCGTCGGCGATGGCCGCGAGTTCGGCGTACACCTCGCGCCAGTGCTTCGGCTGGCTGATGCCGCTGCCCAGGTGCGCGTGGATGCCGGTGATGCGCGCGGCCAGCCCGCGCGCGGCGTCGGCGAAGGCGTCGACCGAAGCCAGCGGCAGGCCGAACTTCGACGCGGCGCCACCGGTGACGACCTTGGCGTGGTGGCCGTCGCCGCGACCCAGGTCGATGCGCAGCCACAGGTCGCGGCCGCGGAAGGTCTCCGGCCAGCGCCGGAGCGCCTCGAGGTTGTCGAGCGTGACCGTGACGCCGCGCGCGAACGCGGCCTCGTACTCGGCGCGCGGCGCGAAGCTGGGCGTGAACAGCACGCGCGCCGGATCGAGGTCCGGCAGCGTGGCGAACACGTGCTCCAGTTCGCCCTGCGACACGCATTCCAGGCCGAAACCTTCCGCTTCCAGCGCGCGCAGGATCGCGGGATGCGGATTGGCCTTGATCGCGAAGAATCGACGGTCGATCGCCGCCACGTCCTTCAACGCCCGCGCGCGTTCGCGCGCCGTCGGCAGGTGGTAGGCATAGGCCGGCGTGCCCTCGGCGGCCAGCGCCAGCAGCCGTCCGCGCTCGCCCTCCCACCACGCCGGCGCGCGCTGCGGCTTGCCGTGCTGGATCTCGCGCCAGCTGGGGCCGAACACACCGGCGTCGGCGACCGGCATCGCGCCGCTTTCGATCAGCTGCGCGTGCAGCTCCGGCAGCAGGCCGTCGGCGTCGGCCTCGTCGATGACGAAGGTCAGGTTGAGATCGTTGGACGACTGCGAGATCAGGTGCACGCGCTCCTGCCCGAACGTGGCCCACACCTCCGACAGCTTGTGCAGCAGCGAGCGCATGCCGCGGCCGACCAGGGTGATCGCCGCGCAGGGCGCGATCACCTTGACCCGGCAGATCTGCGACAGGTCCTCGGACAGCTTCGCCAGCACGTCGGTGCTGACGAGGTTCTCGCTGGGATCGAGCGAGACGGTGACGTTGGTCTCGGCCGAACCGATCAGGTCCACCGACAGGCCGTGGCGCTTGAAGCGTTCGAAGATGTCGGCCATGAAGCCGACCGACTGCCACATGCCCACCGTCTCCATCGACACCAGCACGATGCCGTTGCGGCGGCTGATCGCCTTGACGCCGGGCACTTCGGAGGCATCGCCGTCGATGCGCGTGCCCGGCAGGTCGGGACGCTCGGTATCGAGGATCGCCATCGGCACGCCGGTCACGCGGCACGGCCCGAGCGAGCGCGGATGCAGCACCTTGGCGCCGGTGGTGGCGATTTCCTGCGCCTCCGCGTAGTCCAGCCGCGTGAGCAGGCGCGCATCGGGCACCTCGCGCGGATTGGCGGTGAACATGCCCGGCACGTCGGTCCAGATCTCCACGCCGCGCGCGCGCAGCAGGCCGCCGAACAGCGCCGCCGAGGTATCCGAGCCGCCGCGTCCGAGCACCGCGGTGCCGCCGTCGCCGTGGCGCGCGATGAAGCCCTGCGTGATCAGCAGCTGCGCCGGCTGCGCCGCGAAGCGCGCGCGCCAGTCGTCGTCGGCTTCGCGCCGGCACGACACCGACAGCCGCCTGCCCCACTCGCTCTGGTTCGGCAGTTCGATCGCGTCGAGCCAGTCGCGCGCATCGGCCCAGCCGAAGTCGAGGCCCTGCGAACGCAGGTAGGCCGCGCCCAGCGTCGACGACAGCAGTTCGCCCTGCGCCAGCACCTCGGCCTGCCAGTCGAGCGTGCGCACCGCGGCACGCGCGTCGGCAAGGAGCACGTGCAGTGCGGAAAGGCGTTCGCCCAGCACGGCATCGGGATCGAGATCCAGCGCCTGCACGAAGTCGCGATGGCGCGCGACCAGCGCATCGACCCGCGCCGCGCCGTCGTCCGCACCGCCCGCGATCGCGGTCAGCTCATTGGTTACACCCGAAAGCGCCGACACCACGACCAGCGCGCGTCCGCCACAATCGTCGGCGCGTTTGCGCGCCAGCCGACCGATGGTGTCCCAGCGATGGCGTTGCGACACCGAAGTGCCACCGAACTTGAGCACGACCCAGGGCGTGCCGGTCGAAGGAAAAGGCATGGACGTGGCGGGTTCCGGTATAACGGGCGGCCGCTCCGCGCGCTTGCGGATGCGAAGCGCGAATTCTATCCAAATCGAAGGCCTCCCCCGCATGTCCCCACGCCGCTACCTGCAGCTCGATGTCTTCGCCGACCGGCCCGGCGCCGGCAATCCCCTGGCCGTGGTGCTCGACGCGCAGGGGCTCGACGACGCCACCATGCAGGCGATCGCGCGCTGGACGCGGCTGCCGGAAACCACCTTCGTGTTCCCGCCGCCCTCGCCGGACGCGAGCTACGGCATCCGCATCTTCAGCCCGCGCCGCGAGGTGCCGTTCGCCGGCCATCCCAGCGTCGGCACCGCGCACGCCGTGCTGGAAGCGGGCCTGGCGACGCCGCGCGACGGCCTGCTGGTGCAGTCCGGGATCGCCGGCGACCTGCCGCTGCGCGTGCACGGCGAGGGCGCGACGCGCACGATCGCGGTGCGTACGCCGCGCGCGAAGGTCGTCGAGATCGCTGGCGAGCAGCATCCGCGGCTGCGCGATGCGCTCGCCGGACTGCCGCTGGGCCGCCTGCCGCAGGCGCTGGTCGACGGCGGACGCCGCTGGTGGCTGGCGGAGCTGGCCGGCGAAGCCGAGCTGCGCGCGGCGACGCCGGACTGGGACGCGATCGAACGACTCGCGCTCGAGACCGACAGCATGGGCCTGTGCGTCTTCGCGCGCAGCGACGATCCGGTCTACTACCTTGCGGTGCGCGCCTGGGTCGGATCGACCGGACGGTTCGAGGACGCGGCGTCGGGCGCCGCCAACGCCACGCTCGCCGCGTGGCTCGCCTCGCAGGACGCATTGCCGAGCGCCGATGGCCACTACCGCATCAGCCAGGGCCGCGAGGTCGGCCACGACGCCATCATCGAACTGCACGTGGACGAGGCCGGCGAGGTGTGGTCGGGCGGGCGCGTGCAGACGGTGGTCGACGGGGTCATCGACTGGCCGCTTGCGGGCGGGTAGATCGCACCCCGGGGGCCGAGGGTTCTCGCGCCGACAACCCGCGGTTCCGTGCGGGGACTGTTCCCCGCGCAAAGTGCAGCGGTTGCGGACACACCGGGTGCTGTCGTTCCCGAGACGCGGAACCGCGCCATCCGGACGCACAAGGCCACCCTTCGGATATACGACCGTGTCATCCCGGGCGCAGCGAGGGATCTTGTTCCAGGCGAATGCGGGCAAGATTCCTCGCTGCGCCCGGGATGACAGTTTCAGGTAGCGCGGCGCCAGGCAGGCCCGCCTGCATCACGATGGGCAGCGGGTGGGTTCAATCCCGATCCACGCCGGCACCCGCATCGTAGACAGGCGCGCCATCGATCCATGTCGACAGGATCTCCAGCTCATCGAGTTCCGCACCCCCGACCTGCAGCGGATCCTGCGCGAGCACCACGAAATCCGCCTGCAGTCTGGGCACGAGCCGGCCGACGATCGCCTCATCGTGGTTCGCCCACGCCGCATCCGCGGTGAAGCCGCGCAGTGCTTCGGCGATGCCCAGCTTCTGGTCCGGCAGCCAGCCGCCTGCGGGATGGCCTTCACCGTCCTGGCGCGTCACCGCGGCGTACAGCCCCAGCCGCGGATCGGGCGATTCGACCGGGAAGTCCGATCCCAGCGCGAGCCGCACCTTCGCATCGGCGAAGCGCCGCCAGGCGTAGGCGCCGGCGATGCGCTCCGGGCCGACGCGGTCCTGCGCCCACGGCATGTCCGAGGTGGCGTGGGTGGGCTGCATCGAGGCGACGACGCCGAGCGCGGCGAAGCGCGGGATGTCGTCGAGGTCCATGATCTGCGCGTGCTCGATGCGCCAGCGATGATCGGTTTTCGCGTCGTCGCCGAGCACGCGCGCATAGGTGTCGAGCACGATACGGTTGCCGCGGTCGCCGATGGCGTGGGTGGCGACCTGCAGCCCGCAGCCGCGGGCGCGTTCCACCAGCTTGCCGTAGCGGTCCGGTTCGATCAGCAGCAGGCCGCGATTGCCGTGGTCGTCGCTGTAGTCCTCGGCCAGCGCGGCGCCGCGGCTGCCCAACGCGCCATCGATCAGGAACTTCACCCCGCGCATCTGCAGGCGCTTGCCGGGATGCGAGTACGGGCCGTGTTCGCACAACCAGGCGAGCGCGTCCGCGTCGCCGTCGGCATAGGCGCTGATGCGCAGCGGCAGGCGGCCCTCGTCGGCGAAGCGCCGCAGCTGCTCGAAGTCGGCTCGGCTGGTGCCCATGTCGTGCACGCCGGTCAGGCCGTTTCGCACCGCCACGTCGAGCGCGAGCGCCAGCGCGCGGTCGGCATCGGCCTGGTCCATCGCCGGGACCACCGCGTCGATCAGCCGCTCGGCCTCGTCGACGAACACGCCGGTCGGCTTGCCGTCGGCGTCGCGCACGATCAGCCCGCCGTCGGGCTGGCCCGACATCAGCAGCGCCTCGCCCTGCGGACGCGCCGCGACCGCGCGCAGCGCCGCCGAGTTCACCCAGCCGGCGTGGCCGTCGACGCGCCGCAGCCACACCGGGCGGTCGGGGAATGCGGCATCGAGATCGGCCACGGTCGGGAACGCCTGCTCCGGCCAGTCGTTCTGGTCCCAGCCGCCGCCGAGCAGCCATTCGCCCGGCGGCAGATCGGATTCGAATTCGCGCAGGCGTTCGAGGATTTCCGCCTTGCCGCGCGTGCCGACCAGGTCGACGCGCGTCAGCGCCAGGCCGAGTCCGACGATGTGCCCGTGGGCGTCGATCAGCCCGGGGATGACGGTGGCATCGCCCAGGTCGATCCGGCGCGCGTCGGGGTGGCTGGCCGCGAGCTCGCCGGCCTCGCCGACGGCGAGGATGCGTCCGTTCGTGTCCCACACCATCGCCCCGACGGTCTCCGCGGAGGAGTCCGAGGTGTGGATACGCGCCGCCTGCAGCAGCGTGGACTCCGCGGCCGCGGCGGGCAGGCAGGCAAGGGCGCAGAACAGCGGTGCGAGCAGCTTGTGCAGCATGGGCGGGCTCCGGTGGCGAATGCGGGCGATGCTACAGCGCTTGCGCGGATCGGGAAAAATCCCTGTCATTTCGACCGTAGGGAGAAATCCCGTCTCCGGCGCAAGAGAAAGGAAGATTCCTCCCAGCGGTCGAAATGACTAGAAGAAACAAAAAGAAGGGGCGCGAAGGCCCCCTCGCATCACCCATGCGCCCGCGCCTACTCGGCGCGCACGTCCACCCGGACGCGGATGCGATCGCCAGGGTGGTAGCCGGTGCGCGAGGTGTACTGCCGCCCGGCGTATTCGTAGGTCACCTCGTATTCGTCCACGGCACGCTCGTACGGATCGGGATCACCGCCTGCGCGGTAGGGCTCGGGCGCGCAGACGGTGACGTACCCGTCGTCGACCGGACGTGCGCGGCGGTTGGCGTCGTAGATGCCGCGCCCGGCCATGCCGCCGACCATCGAACCGACCGCGGTGCCGATGTAGCGCCCGCTGCCGTCGCCGATCTTGCTGCCCAGCACCGCGCCGGCGATGCCGCCGAGCACGGTGGCGACCATGCGGCCGTTCTCGTCGCGGCGCGCCGCGCGGTACGGATCGCCATACGGGTCGCGATAGCGGTCGTCGCGACCGCCGTAGCCGTCATCACGGTAATACTCGTCACGAGGGTAGTCGTCGCCATAACCGGCGTCGCGGGGATCCCGGCCCGCGTAGGCATCGCGGCGCGTCTCGCAGCGCCGCGTGTCCCGCACCGGGCGCGTGCGGCCATCGAACACCGGATCGACCCGGACCACCCGGGCCCAGTCGTAGTGGCCCTGCGGCGAATACGCCTCGCCGGGACGGTCGTTCGCGGCGCGGCGTTCGTAGTTGCCGTACGGCGCCGGGCCGTAGCGGTCGTCGTCATGGGACTGCGCGGACGCGCCACCTGCGGCGAGCACCAGCGCAATGGCGAGAGGAATCCCCATGGCCTTCATCGTTCAACCCCCGCGCCGGAACGAAGGTGGCGCGCCCGCCACGCTAGGCGGGCGCGGCTAACGCGTGGCTGAATCGAAATCGTTTGCGGCGCCGTTCACGGCGCGCGTTCAACGCGCCGACAGCCAGGCCAGCGCCTGCGCGGCGCATTGGGCGGCGTTGCGGCCCAGCAGCGGGCCGACGTGGCTGACCGCGGTGGCGCGCAGCAGCGAGGCCTCCCACTCGCTCGCCAGCGCCGCGGTCAGCGGCGGCGGGACGTCGTCGTCGACCATCGAGGCGATGCACAGCACCGGGCAGGCGGGCCGTTCGACGGCGACGCCTTCGTAGGCCTCGCGCATCGCCCGTCCGCTCTCGTCGCGCCAGTGGCGGAAGGCGAACAGCGCGGTCGCCTCGTCGGCGTCGGGCAGGGCGCGCTGGGTGCCGGTCAGGCGCGCGTCGCGCTGCCAGGGCACGACGTCCGGCCATTCCCGCCGCGGCAGCTGCGCGTGCCAGGGCGAGGGCGGCAGCGGGTTGACCAGCACCAGCGCGTCGGCATCGTCGGCGCAGGCCATCGCCAGCAGCCCGCCGAGGCTGGCGCCCACCAGCGCGCGCGGACGCGGCAGCGCCTGCAGCGCCGCGCGCACCTGCGCGGCGTAGTCGTCGAACGTGGTGCCGGCGAGGCCCTGCGGCGCGGCCTGCAGGTCGGGCGCGGCCACGCGCAGGCGCGCGGCCTCGAACACGCCCTTCCACACATTCCATTCCCAGCCGCCCCCGCCTCCGCCGTGCACCAGCAGCGCGGAGCGGATGCGTTTACCCAACCAGTTCGGCCTCCAGCGTGATCGGCACGGCGCTGAGCGCCTTGGACACCGGGCAGTTCTGCTTGGCGTCGTCGGCGATCTCGCGGAACTTCACCTCGTCCAGGCCCGGCACCTTCGCCTTCATCTTCAGCCGGATCGCACTCAGCGTCGGGCCGCCCTCCAGCGACAGGTCGACCTCGGCGCTGCCGTCCAGCGTCTCCGGCGGGTGCCCGGCCTCGGTCAGCTTGGCCGACAGCGCCATGGTGAAGCAGCCGGCGTGCGCGGCGGCGATCAGTTCCTCGGGATTGGTGCCCTTCTCGTCGCCGAAGCGGCTGTTGAAGCCGTAGCGGGTACCGTCGAGCAGGCCGCTCTGCGGCGTGGTCAACGTGCCCTTGCCGGACTTGAGGTCGCCTTCCCAGTGCGCGCTGGCCTTGCGGGAGATGCCCATGGTGTCGCTCCTGTGGGGAAAGCCGCCAGCGTACGCACGCGATCGTTACTTTTGCGTGCGCGCAGGCGGCCGGCGGATGCTGCGTCGCAACGCGCCCCGTTCCGCGCGACGCGCTAAGGTGGCGTCCCGCCACGGCCGCCCCTCGAGCGAACGCTCGAACGGCAGCGTTCCTCCCGTGGACAGCCATGACGGCCGCGCTCCGAAGCGAGCATCCATCCTGCACACGGGAGGACCGGCCTCATGCCCTACTCGACACCCCAGATCCGCAACGTGGCCCTCGCGGGCCATCCCGGCGCCGGCAAGACCACCCTGTTCGAAGCCCTGCTGCATGCCGGCGGCGCACTCCAGACGGCAGGCACCGTCGAACGCGGCAGCACCGTGTCCGACTTCGATCCGATCGAGAAGCAGCGCGGCCACTCCATCGACGCCGCCATCGCCAGCACCGACCACGCAGGCATCCACGTCAACCTGATCGACCTGCCCGGTTATCCCGATTTCCGCGGCCCGGCGCTGTCGGCGCTGGGCGCGGTCGACACCGCGGCGATCGTGGTCGATGCCGCCGCCGGCGTGGAGTACGGCACGCGGCGGATGATGGAGCGGGCGAAGGAGCGCGGGCTGTGCCGCGCGATCGTGGTCAACCGCATCGATGCCGACGACGCCGACCCGGCGCGCGTGCTCGACCAGTTGCGCGAGGCCTTCGGTCCCGAAGTGCTGCCGCTGAACCTGCCGGCCGACCGCGGCGCGCGCGTGGTCGACTGCTTCGGCCAGTCCTCGGGTGACAGCGATCTCGGTCCCGTGGCCGACTGGCACCAGAAGATCCTCGACCAGGTGGTCGAGGTCAACGAGACGGTGATGGACCACTACCTCGACCTCGGCGAAGGCGGCCTGTCGGGCGACGAACTGCACGACGCCTTCGAGCAATGCCTGCGCGAGGGCCATCTCGTCCCGGTGTGCTTCGCGTCGGCGCGCACCGGCGTCGGCGTGAAGGAACTGCTGGACGTGGCCGAGAAGCTGTTCCCGCACCCGGGCGAGGCGAACCCGCCGCCGTTCGTGAAGGGCAGCGGCGCCGACGCGCAGCCGATCGTCGCCACGCCCGACCCGGGCGCGCACGTGGTCGCCGACGTGTTCCGCATCGTCCACGATCCCTTCGTCGGCAAGCTCGGCGTGTTCCGCGTCTACCAGGGCACGGTGAAGAAGGACACGCAGCTGTTCGTCGACGACGGGCGCAAGCCGTTCAAGGTCGGCCACCTGTTCAAGCTGCGCGGCAAGGACCACGTCGAGGTCGACCAGGCGATCCCCGGCGACATCGCCGCGGTGGCCAAGGTCGAGGACCTGCACTTCGACGCGGTGCTGCACGACAGCCACGACGAGGACCAGATCCACCTCGCGCCGATCGAGTTCCCGAAGCCGATGTTCGGCCTCGCGATCGAGGCCGGCAGCAAGGGCCAGGAGCAGAAGCTGGCCAACGCCCTGCACAAGCTGGCCGAGGAAGACCCCTGCTTCCACGTCGAGCACGAGGAGGAGACCAACGAGACCGTGGTCCGCGGCCTGTCCGACCTGCACCTGCGCATCAACCTCGACCGGCTCAAGGACCGCTTCGGCGTCGAGGTGAACACCCGCCCGCCGCGCATCGCCTACCGCGAGACCGTGGCCGCGAAGGCCGAGGGCCACCACCGCCACAAGAAGCAGACCGGCGGCGCCGGCCAGTTCGGCGAGGTGTTCCTGCGCATCGAGCCGCTGCCGCGCGGCGGCGGCTTCGAGTTCGTCGACGAGGTCAAGGGCGGCGTCATCCCCGGCCAGTTCCTGCCGGCGGTGGAGAAAGGCGTGCGCCAGGTGCTCAAGGCCGGCGCGGTCGCCGGCTACCCGATGCAGGACGTGCGCGTGGTCGTCTACGACGGCAAGCACCATCCGGTCGACAGCAAGGAAGTCGCCTTCGTCGCCGCCGGCAAGAAAGCCTTCCTCGACGCGATCGCGAAGGCCCGGCCGCAGGTGCTCGAACCGATCGTCGACCTCGAGGTGAACGCGCCCGAGGCGCACATGGGCGACATCAGCGGCGGCCTCGCCGGCAAGCGCGCGCGCATCAACGGCACCGATGGCGCCGGCAACGGCGAGATCGCGGTGCGGGCGCAGGTGCCGCTGTCCGAACTGGAGGGCTACGCCGCCGAACTCAAATCGGCCACCGCCGGCCGCGGCCGCTACGCGCTCGACTTCAGCCACTACGAACCGGTGCCGACGCAGGTCCAGCAGAAGCTGGTGGAGGCGTACAAGCCCCGGCACGAGGAGGACTGACCGCGCCGGCGGCATCGCGCTCATGTCGCCCTCCCTCGCCGCCGGCCTCGCCGACGCGATCCTCGCCCTGCACGTGGGCGTGGTCGCCTTCGTGGTGCTCGGCGCGCTGGCGATCCTGGTCGGCGGCCCGCTCGGCTGGCGCCGGGTACGCGGGTTCGCCTTCCGCGCCACGCACCTGGCGCTGATGCTGGTGATCGCGCTGCAGGCCTGGATGGGCCAGCTGTGCCCGCTGACGACCTGGGAGCAGGCGCTGCGAAATCGAGCCGGGCAGGACACTTACGGCGAATCCTTCATCCAGCACTGGCTGTCGCGGCTGATCTTCTTCGAGGCGCCGTGGTGGGCGTTCGTGCTCGCCTACACCGCGTTCGCCGGACTGGTGCTGGCGTGCTGGTGGCGCTGGCCGCCGATCCGGCGACGCGCGCGCCAGAACCGAGCGTCATGAGGCCATGCAAAAAAAGCGTGTTTTTTGCCGATTTCCTATTGGCGCGGCGTTGCGGATGCCCTACATTGCGCCTGCCGGCATCAAGTTCGGCCGAAAAAACACGCAGACCACAGACACAGACGAGGGAACACAAAACCCATGGCAAAGAAGAAGGCCGCCGCCAAGAAGGCTGCTCCGAAGAAGGCCGCCAAGGCCGCCAAGCCCGCAGCCCCGAAGACCATCAAGGAAGCCCTGAGCAAGTCGGGCCTGGTCGCCCACATCGCCGACGCCACCAGCGTCGCCGCGAAGGACATCCGCTCCGTGCTGGCCGCGCTCGAAGGCGCGATCCACGGTTCGCTGAACAAGAAGGGCGCGGGCAGCTTCACGCTGCCGGGCGTCGCCAAGTTCTCCGCGGTGAGCGTACCGGCCAAGCCCAAGCGCAAGGGCATCAACCCGTTCACCAAGGAAGAGCAGTGGTTCGCCGCCAAGCCCGCCTCGGTGAAGGTGAAGGTGCGTCCGCTGAAGAAGCTCAAGGACGCCGCGGCCTGATCGCAGCGCCGAAAAGCGATACCCGGAACGGGACGGCCTTGCCGTCCCGTTTTGTTTTGGACCGGTCGCGCCTGAAGGCGCTCCTACAGGCGCGACCAACGTGCCGCACTGCTTCGCCCAGGCCGACCACCGCAAAGCGCCTGCCCCGCAAAGACCGGGGCATCCTGTCTGAGCTGACGACGATTCGTTCCGGGTCATTCCCGAGCGGTTAGGATGCGGGCATTTCCCCCACCCGGATCACGACGATGAGCCTCAACGGTTTCCTCGACCACCTGCTCAAGTCCGCCTCGCCCACGACGCTGTCGGGCAACGACGGCCGCGGCGGCCTCGGCGGCATGCTCGGCTCCGATTTCGGCAAGGGCACGCTGGCCGGCGGCGCGCTCGGCCTGCTGCTGGGCAGGAACAAGGCCACGCGCAAGCTGGCGACCTACGGCGGGCTCGCCGCGCTGGGCATGATGGCCTACCGCGCCTACGGCGATTACAGGGCACAGCAGGGCGCGCCGGTGCAGCCGCAGACCGTCGACCGCCTGCCGCCGCCGCAGGCCAGCCTGCACGGCGAGGCGATCCTGCGCGCACTGGTCGCCGCGGCGAAGGCCGACGGCCACCTCGACCCGCGCGAGCGCGAGGTCATCGAAGGCGAGTTCGCGCGGATCGCGCCCGAGGCACAAGTGCAGCAATGGCTCAAGGCCGAACTCGACAAGCCGCTCGATCCCGCGGAAGTGGCGCGTTCGGCGTCCACGCCCGAGATCGCGTCGGAGATGTACCTCGCCAGCCTGGTCGCCGCCGACGAGCAGAACTACATGGAGCGCGCCTACCTCGACGAACTGGCGCGCCAGCTGGGGCTCGACGACGCGCTCAGGCAGCGGCTCGAGCAGGAATTCCGCGACGCCACCGGCTGAGCGGGAGGCCACGCCGATGCCGCGCAACGCAACGCTGCTGGTACTCGCACTGCTGCTTGGACTAGCCGCGCTGCTGGCGCTGCGCGGCTGCGGCGATGGCGACGCCGAAGGCGCCGATATCGCCGGCGATGCCGACAGCGCAACCGCCACGGGCACCGGGGATGCGCGTGCCGCCGACGCCGAAGCGCTGGCGCGCGCCGAACGGCTGGAGCGCTACGCCACCGCGATGCGCGCCGCGGTCTCGACGCTGCACCGCTACCTCGCCGCCCTGCCCGGCGAGGATCGCGCCGCCGCCGACGCGTTCTGGGCCGATGGCCAGCCGCCGGGCGACGCCGACGAGGCCGACCTGCGCGCGCTGCCCGCCCCGCCCTCGTCGTTCCGCACGCGCAACCGCAATCCCGAAGCGCTCGACCGCGCGCCCGTGCCCGAAGCGGTGCGCATCCCGGTGGAACTTCGCATGGGGCTGGAGGGCCAGCCGACGCGCCGGTACGAAGGCTGGTACGAACTGCGGCGCGTGCCCGGCGGTGACGAATGGCAGCTCACCAACGCCTCCATCGACGCGATCACGCCTCGGCAGTAGCATGGCCGCGGCCACCGTCGGCGCATCCGACGGATATCGGAGGACGGCATGGGCAAGCGTTTCTGGATCTGCGGCATCGTCGTGTCCTTCGCCGCACTGCTGCTTTCGTTCCTGATCCACGCGCTGTTGCTCGGCGCCGACTACGAGGCGCTCGGGCCGATGTACCGCGACGCCGCCGACGGCGAGCGCCATTTCCCCTGGCTGCTGCTTGCGCACGGCCTGATCGGCTTCGCGATGACCTGGATCTTCTCGCAGGGGTTCGCCCGCGATCGTCCCACGCTCGCGCAGGGCCTGCGCTTCGGTCTGGCGATGGCGTTGTTCTCGGTCGTGCCCGGCTATCTCGTGCACTACGCCGTGCAGCCGCTGCCGCCGGCGCTGGTGGCCAAGCAGGTCGCGTTCGGCACGATCGCCATGCTCCTGCTCGGCATGCTGCTGGCGTGGCTGCAGCCGCGGCGCAGCGCGCTGCACGAGCTGGCCTAGGGCCTGCCAACGCTATTGGCATGGGCCACGCCGCCCAGCAAGGGTTCAGCCGCCGCTTGCACACTGTCCACTGATGCCCCCGCACGGAACCTGCATGCACCGCTTCCCCCGCTTGCTCCTGCTGCTGCCCGCGCTGTGCGCATTGCTCGCCGGCTGCTCGACGATCGGCGCGATGTCGGCCTGGCTCAACGACCAGGTCGCGTTCACCTCGCCGCAGCTGCAGCGCTACGTCGACCGGCGCTTCCCGCGCAGCTTCGACAAGCTCGGCGGACTGGTGTCGGTGACGCTCGCCAATCCGCGCCTGACGATCCCGCCCGGCGATTCGCGCGTGCGGCTGGAGTTCGACCTCGGCCTCGGCGCGCTCGGCGGCGAAGGCGCGACCACCGGCCACCTCGCGCTCGCCAGCGGCCTGCGCTACGAGCCGGCGACGCAGGGCCTGCACCTGGACGCCCCGGAACTGCTGCAGTTCGACGTGCCGGGCTCGGGCGAACTGCTGCGCGGCGGCTCGCGCGCGATCGTCAACAGCCTGCTGGCCGAGTACGCGCGCAGCGAACCGGTCTACCGCCTCGACGACGACCTGCTGGCGAAGCTGCCCGCCGGCAAGCGCATCGGCAACGTCGGCATCGAGCGCGGCATCGTGGTCGTCCACCTGGATCGCTGAACATGAAGCGTGCTTCCCGCCCCGTCCCCTCCCTCGCCGCGATGCTGTGCGCCGCACTGTTCGCGGTCGCGCTGGCCGGCTGCGGCAAGGACGACGGCGCCGACGCCGGCGACAACGCCTCGGCCACGCCGCTGCCGCAGCCGCAGCAGGCCGGCGGCGCGATCACCGACATGCCCGACAAACCCGGTCCCGGCGAAGTGCCGCTGGCCGGCGAGGCGCCGGCACCGCCGCCGCCGACCCTGCTGCCGGCGGACCAACACTTCGGCCTGCCGCCGCTCGAGGACAATCCGGAGACCGGCCTCGCCTCGTCCGATCCCGCGACCGGCGCCGAACCGACGCCCGCCGATGCCGCCGCCGTCCTGCGCGACTACTACGCCGCGATCAACGCACGCGATTTCGCGCGCGCCTACGCCGCCTGGTCCGACGGCGGCCGCAGCAGCGGACAGACGTCCGAAGAGTTCGCTGCGGGTTTCGCCGACACCGCGGGCGTCGAATCCACCGTCGGCGACCCCGGTCCGGTCGAGGGCGCCGCCGGCTCCCGCTACGTCGAAGTCCCGGTGATGGTCACCGCCACCTTCGCCGACGGCAGCACGCGGCGCTACGCCGGCCGCTACACCCTGCGCCGCGCGATGGTCGACGGCGCCACGCCGGAGCAGCGCGCCTGGCATATCGCCTCGGCGGACCTGAGGGAAGCCGCTGAGTAGCAGCCGTCATCCCCGCGCAAGCGGGGATCCATTTTGATTGCCGCAAAAGACACTGGATCCCCGCTCGCGCGAGGATGACGGGAAGAAGAATGCCGGCTGTTCTCGGACCTGCTCCCACCGGCGCGGCATCCTTCTTCCTCCGACGCGACTGCAAGCAGCGAATGGTTCAACGCGCGCAGCAGAATCAAAGCTCGAAACGGTAGCTGAGCTTGACCATCAACTGCTCGTCGTCGCGCAGGTCGAAGCTGTCGATCAGCGCCTCGCCCACGCCGTCTGCGATCGCGCTGCGATCGAAGCCGCCACGGGCGTAGACGACGTACAGGTACGACAGCGGCGCCAGCTCGTAGCGGTAGCGAATCTGGAACGCGAGGTTACGCACGCTGAAATCCTCGACGACGTCCGCCGCGGCGATCGCATTGCCCGCGGGATCGAAGCGCCAGGCGTTGCGCACGGAGGCATCGATGCCGATCGCCTGCAGCTTCACCCGCAGCTCCTGCCGCGGGTCGATGGTCCAGTCCAGGCCCGCGAGCAGCTTCGCCTCCTTGCCGTCGAATGCGCCGACGAGGTTGCCGGTCGCCGGCCCCTGCCAGATCAGCCAGTCCGGGCGCCGGGCGAAGGCCGCGCCGGCATTGAGGCTGAAGGCGTCGCTGATGAAGTAGGTGGCGCCGTAATAGAGCGCGCCGCCGAGCCTGTCGTTGCCCGCCAGCCCGCCGCCGAACGCCTCGACCTCGACGTTGTGCCCCCAGCGCCCTTTCCGCGGCCGCGTGTACTCGTAGTACGCATTGAAGTTCGCGGGCAGGCGGACGATGCCGTTGCCGCGCAGCAGCATGTCGCTGATGCCGGCGCCGTTGATGTTGGCCTGCGCGTACTCGAGACTACCGTTGCGCAGCTGTCCCTGGCGGACGATGCGGAACTGGTCGTTGAGCTTCTGGCCGTGGTTGTTGTGGCTGCTGCTCACGCGCCAGCGCCAGTCGGTGGAAGCGTAGCGCGAACTTTCTGGCAAGTCTGTGAAGCGTCGCGAGACCTGCCAGTGCAGGTAGTTGGTGCTGGCGCGCGACAGGTAGCCGGCGTCGTTGATCTCGAGGTCGTTGCCGAAGTGCATCGCGATCCACTGCTGGCGCCAGCCGCGGTCCATCTCGTAGTCGGCCCACAGCGTCGCGCCGAGGTCGCTGCTGCGCTGGCCGTCGTCCTCGATGCGGCTGCCGAACACGCGGCTGCGCAGGTTCCAGCGCGGCGTCGGCCGCCAGTTGTGGTCGATGCCGAACACGGTCGCCTCGCGGTCGAGGAACGGCCGCTCGACGCGCGTCAGCATCATGCCCAGGTTCTGCGTCTGGAAGTCGCGCACCAGCCGCAGCGCGTGGAAGCTGCGTCCCGCGGCGCCGGCCTCTTCGGCGGAGAACAGGCCGTACTTCATCCCGCCGAGGCTGCCGTTGAGCTTGAGCGCGGCGGAGATGTCGCTGGCGCCACTGCCGTCGTCCGAAGGCCCGCCGATGCGGCGCGTGTACAGCAGCTGGCTGAAGTCCGAGGGCGTGGTGTATTCGAAGATGCCCTGGTTCTCGGTGAAGAACGGCCGCTTGTCGCTGACGAAGGTCTCGGTGGCGCTGAAGTTGACCACCAGGTCGTCGCTCTCCACCTGGCCGAAATCGGGGTTGACCGTCGCCGACAGCTGGAAGCGCCCGTTCGGTTTCCAGAACACGTCCACGCCGGCATTGCCCTCGCCGCTGCCGCCGACGTTGTCGTACAGGCCGGACACATAGGGCGTGACCGCGAGCAGCGACTGGTCGTATAGCGGCACGGTGAGCGGCGCGAAGTCGGACAGGAACCGCGAACGCTCGAAGCTGGCCACGGGCCAGGCCATGCGCTCGCCGGTGGAACCGATCACGCGCGCCAGGAATACTTTCAGCGTGCGTTCGCCGCCGCTGCCGTCACGCATCGGCGCGGTGTGCCACGGCACCAGCAGTTCGACGCTCCAGCCGTCCTCGTCCTCGCCGACGGCATGGCGCCACTGGCCATCCCAATCGCTGCTGAACTGGGTTTCGTTGGTGATGATCTCGTCGGCGATGCCGCCGGTGGAGCTGACCGTGAACGCGTAGCCGGTGCGGCCGTCGCCGTCGAAGTCGATGAAGGCGTTGACCCGGTCGACCTGCTCGTCGAAATCGCGCCGCACCTTCTGCCGCGTGCGCGGCACGCCCGCCGGCTGCGTGTTGCGGAAGGCGATGGCCAGGCCCTCCGGTGTCGCTAGCACCCAGGCCTCGGTCGGCAGCGAGCCCGGCTCGCCGGTCAGCGGCTGCACCTTGCGGAAGTCGACGACGTGCGTCGCGCCTTCCCACTCGGCCGGATCGATGCGGCCGTCGATGTCGACCGCCTGCGCCGTCGCGGCGAAGAATATGGTCAGCAGCAGGGCATGGCGGGCAAGTCGCAGTGACATCGGCGGTCGTCGGCGGGTACGCGGGATGCGCGCACCTTAGCCGTGGCCCCGGGCCCGCCACGACTGCCGTCGGTCATGGCAACCATTTGCACCCCGGCCGCATCCCGACAGGGGGCCGTCGACGCCAAGCGTCCGACAATATCCTTCTGTCATCCCCGTTCTGTCATCCCGAGCGTAGCGAGGGATCTGCTTCCCGACGCACGGAAAGCGGCAAAAGCAGATCCCTTATCTCTTTCCGATCTGCCAGATTAGGCGTCGAGAGCCGGCGTGGTCGACCGTCAATCCCTGGGTCGCAGCGACCGTTAGCGAGCAAGGTCGCCACGCCGGAATCTCCCC